>ERZ772918.57-NODE-57-length-90662-cov-12.6473_pt1 | contig 90662 bp, 76 predicted proteins | sample MGYA00512118_ERZ772918 | MGnify/ENA primary metagenome ERZ772918 (study PRJEB29015, sample SAMEA2737939) | human oral metagenome | biome: human oral; feature: human-associated habitat; material: dental | place: China | collected 2135 ... | reverse complement strand
CTTCGACAAGACCGCCCTCGTCTTCGGCCAGATGGACGAGCCGCCGGGCACGCGTCTGCGCATTGCGCTGACGGGCCTGACCATGGCGGAGTACTTCCGCGATGTTCAGCACCAGGACGTCCTCCTGTTCATCGACAACATCTTCCGTTTCACCCAGGCGGGCTCCGAGGTCTCCACGCTGCTGGGCCGCATGCCCTCCGCCGTGGGTTACCAGCCCAACCTGGCTGATGAGATGGGTCTGCTTCAGGAGCGCATCACCTCGGCTGGCGGCCACTCGATCACGTCGCTGCAGGCGATTTACGTTCCCGCCGACGACTATACCGACCCGGCTCCGGCGACGACCTTCGCTCACCTGGATGCGACGACCGAGCTTTCCCGTGAGATCGCGGCCAAGGGTATTTACCCCGCCGTGGACCCGCTGGCCTCGACTTCGCGCATCCTCGACCCGGCCCTCGTTGGCCGCGAGCACTACGACGTTGCGACGCACGTCAAGGCGATCCTGCAGAAGAACAAGGAACTGCAGGACATCATCGCTATCCTCGGTGTCGACGAGCTGAGCGAGGACGACAAGGTGACAGTCGCGCGTGCGCGCCGCATCGAGCAGTTCCTCTCGCAGAACATGTACATGGCCGAGAAATTCACGGGTGTACCCGGCTCGACCGTGCCGCTGTCGGAGACCATCGAGGCGTTCAAGCGCATTGCCGAGGGCCACTACGACGATGTTCCGGAGCAGGCCTTCTACAACTGCGGTGGCATCGACGACCTGGAGCGTAACGCTCACGAGCTGGCCAAGGAAGCCTGATGGCATCGGGTAAGTCCTTGCAGGTCGAGGTCGTCTCCCACGAGGGACGACTGTGGCACGGTGCGGCGCTTTCTGTTCAGGTGCCGACGGTGGACGGAAGCCTGGGCGTTCTGCCCGGTCGCCAGCCGCTGCTTGCCCAGATGGGCGAGGGTACCGTGACGGTGACGTGCGCGTCCGAGGTCATGTCTTTCGAGGTCAGTGGGGGATTCGCCTCAGTCGACTCGGATTTCGTCACGGTCGTGGCTGATCACGCTACAGTGACAGAACAGTAATTCGACGCTACGCGAGGAGGACCTCATGAGCCTGACGATGATCGTGATCTGGTGTGTGGTTCTCCTCGCGTGTGTCGGGGCGATCCTGTGGGCATACATGAATGTGCGCGCCCGCAGGATCGTTTCGCGTTTGGGGGCGTTTCGGTGTTGGTCGCGTCCGGACGTGCATGCGGGGTGGACGGCTGGTGTCGGCGTGTATGGTGTCGAGGAACTGTCCTGGTATCGCCTCGTGGGAATGAGCTTCAAGCCGGTGTATTCGATCCCGCGTCGTGGCATGGAGGTCTCGGCTCCGATTGCGCACTCTGCTGACGGTTCCGTGGTTGAGGTGCGCCTGGCATATGGTGAGCATCGTTACGAGGTTGCCGTGGAACGCCTGACATATAACGGATTGGTCTCCTGGGTGGAGTCCGGTCCTCCGCGCCTCGTGTGAGCAGGATTGGTAAGCTCGCGGGGTGCGTATTGTTATTGCTTCCTGCACCGTTGATTACTCCGGTCGGCTGAGCGCCCACCTGGATCCGGCTAAGCGCGTCATCATGCTCAAGGGTGACGGGTCGGTTCTCATCCACTCCGAGGGCGGCTCATACAAGCCGCTGAACTGGATGACGGCGCCGTGCACGGTCTCCATGGGCGAGCCCGGCGACGACGAAGAAGGCGTCGAGCAGGTCTGGACGGTTCAGGCCGATAAGACCGATGACAAGCTCATCATTCGTATTCATGAGATTATCGCGGACGTGACCGAGGACCTGGGCGTCGATCCCGGCCTCGTCAAGGATGGCGTGGAGGCGCACCTGCAGGAGCTTCTCGCCCAGCAGGTGCCCCAGATTCTTGGCGAGGGCTGGGAGCTGGTGCGCCGCGAGTTTCCGACGCCCGTGGGCCCGGTGGACCTGATGGTGCGCGACGCGGATGGCAACCACGTGGCGATTGAGGTCAAGCGCCGCGGTGGTATTGACGGTGTCGAACAGCTCACGCGCTACCTGTCGCTGCTGGGGCGCGATGCGCTCCTCGGCGATGTGACCGGTATTTTCGCAGCCCAGGAGATCACGAAGCAGGCACGCACCCTGGCGCAGGACCGTGGGATTCGCTGCGTGGTCCTCGACTACGACGCGATGCGCGGGGTGGATGACCCCGAGTCTCGCCTGTTCTGATGACGTTGTCCCGGCGTGCGAGCCTGGGGCGAATTGTCGCCCAGGGTCTCGTCTCAGCGACCGCGGCGCACTCGCCGCTGGATGCCGTGGAGAATCTGCTGGCACTGCAAGGCCAGCAGGCGAGCGCGATCCCGTGGGCGATCGGCGTGCGCTGCGTGGGCGTGCCACGGGCACAGATCAGCGCCGCGTTCGACTCGGGTGCCCTCGTTCGGTCGTGGCCGATGCGCGGGACCGTGCACGTGACGAGCGGGCGCGACCATCACTGGCTGCGGCGCCTGCTGCGCCATCGGCGTGCGGCGTGGGAACGCCAGGCGTCTTCTCTGGGCCTTTCGGATGTGATCGTCGACCGCGCGGCTCAAGTCGCGTGTGACCTGCTGGACGCATCGCCCGGGGGAGTGAGCCGGGCGGAGCTCGTCGAGGCGTGGGAGAACAGCGGCATCGACACTGTGACGGCATCGTCCTCACACGCGGGTCTGCGGCGCCGCCATCTCGTCATGCGCCTGCACCTGGACGGGGTGCTTGCCGCGGGTCCTCTGCGCGCGGGGGAGCATCTGATGGTTGATGCGCGAGGGCTGCCTGGTGCACCGGGCGTCGCGCAGGGGGAAAGCGGACATGACGAAGCCCTCGCGGTTTTGGCCGCGCGTTACGCCTGGGGGCACGGTCCTATTGACGAGGCCGACCTGGCTAGGTGGACCGGATTGACTCTCACACAGGCGCGTCGGGCGGTGGTCGGGGCACGTGTGGTGGGGAGCAGCATCGGCTTGCCCATCGCGGAGTTTGAAGGTGGTCTGGCTCGCGCTGACCTCGCTGACCTCGTGGAAGCTGCCATCGACGAGGCCGAGGCGATGCTCGCGCTGCCCTCATTTGACGAGTTGCATGTCGGTTATAAGGACCGTTCCTGTCTGACGGACGAGGCGGGCGAGGCGTTGATCTGCCCGGCGAAGAACGGGATGTTCCGTCCGATTGCTGTCGCAGGTGGACGCTTGGTCGCCGTGCGCGCCCCCGGCAGCCAGGTTGTGACTGTCGAGGGCTGCGGGACCTATCAGGAATCGGCGCGACGGGCGTTTGGCGACTGGGAGAAATGGTTGTCCGAGACACAGCACTAAAGTGTCATGTGTGCCACAATGTGTGTATGACTATTTCTGTGCTGCGTGGCCGCCTTGTTCTGGAAAACTCCGTCGTGGAAGATGGAATTATTGAGTTTGACGGCCCGACTATTACCCGCGTGTGTCCCGTTTCTGACTATGAGGGCGAGGTGCCCGAGGCCAGCGATTCGACCTATCTGCCCGGCCTCGTCGATGTGCACTGCCACGGTGGCGGTGGAGAGTCTTTCCCCAATGCGGAGACTGCTGAGGCGGCCCTCGTCGCAGTCCTCGAGCATCGTCGTCATGGGACGACCTCGCTCGTTGCGTCCTGCGTGACTGCTTCCGCTGAGGTACTGCGAGCGCGCGCGAAGACCCTGGCTGAGCTGGCCAAGGCTGACGAGCTTGCCGGCATTCACTTTGAGGGGCCGTTCGTTTCTCATGAGCGCTGCGGTGCGCAGGATCCGACGTTTATCGTCGATCCCGACGCGGACCTGACTCGCACGCTTATTGACGATTGCCAGGGCTACGCGCTGTCGATGACGCTGGCCCCCGAGAAGCCCAATGCCTACGGTCCTGGATCGGTTGCTGAGGCCCTCATCGATGGGGGAGCTGTGCCTTCCTGGGGTCACACGGATTCCAACTCGGTGAAGGCGCGCGAGGCTCTGGCCTACTCACGCGAGCATTTCGCGAAGGCGCAGACCAAGCGAGGCCCCCGTGCGACGATCACGCACCTGTTCAACGGCATGCGCCCGCTGCACCACCGCGATACTGGCCCGATCGCCGAATTCCTCTCGGACGCCGCGCGCGGCGGCGCCGTCGCCGAGCTGATCTGCGACTCCATCCACGTTGACCCCACACTCGTGCGTGACGTGTATGAGTTGGTCGGCCGCGAGCACGTCGTCCTCATTACCGACGCGATGGCGGCCGCTGGTATGGCCGACGGCGAGTACACGCTCGGCCCCCAGGACGTCATCGTCAAGGATGGTGTTGCCCGCCTGGCTCAGGGCAATGCCATCGCCGGTGGAACGGCCCACCTGATGGACTGCGTGCGCGTTGCCGTCACCAAGGGTGGGATCCCACTTGTCGACGCCGTGTACATGGCCTCCGTGCAGGGCGCCACGATCCTGGGCGACGATACGATTGGTTCACTCGCGCCTGGGAAGAAAGCTGACATCGTCGAGGTCGATGGCGACCTCGCCGTGCGCCGCGTCTGGCGACGTGGCACTGTGGTTGCGTGAGAGGCAAACGAAGCAAGAAACGACCGTGGGGCGAGGCGCGTCCATTGCAGATGGAGCGCCTCGCCTCCGTGCCACGTACGGAGCGAGGACCGGACGGGCTGGACTATCAGGTGCGTCGTCTTCCCAGCGCGGCCAAGGAATATACCTGCCCGGCTTGCCTGCGCCCGATTCCGCAGGGCAGCGCCCACATCGTTGCGTGGCCTGAAGAGGCGCCTTTCGGCCTACCTCAGGGTGTTGACGGTCGCCGTCACTGGCACTCGGAGTGTTGGCGTCGTGGCCTGCGACCGCTGTGACGTGCGGATGTGATGTATTACTGCCCGGGGTGCGGATTCGGCCGTGCCCGCGGTGAGCACGTAAAGTGGGAACTGAAGAATGCCCGCAGTGTGGGTATTGGACGTGAGGAGCAACCGTGGAACTCTTTAAGCGATACATGGCGGCATCGTCAATGGGCGTTGTCGCTCTTGTATGCGTGCTCGTCGGGCTGCTCGGCGTGACCGTGCTGCGGCCGCCGACGCATCAGGTGTCGTCCGTTGAATCTGCGACGGATCTGATCATGACCCGCGGCAACGTGCTGTCGATCGTGAAAGACGACGTGACGGTTACCGCGACGTCGAAGTCCGGAGCCCCCGTGACTCTGAGCATTGGCACGACGCAGGATGTGAAGGGCTGGATCGGCGACGCGGCTTACACCGAGGTCATCGGCATCGAGTCGGATCGCACGAAGCTCAAGGCTGAGTCTCACGCTGCGGTCGCCTCTGGTCAAACCGTCCCCGCAGCTCCTTCCACGCCCGCTCAGTCGGGCGCTCAGTCCGGTGTCCAGTCGGGTGCCCAGCCCCTCGCAGATCCGACTTCCGTTGACCTGGTCGCGCAGCTGGCCTCCTCCGATATGTGGTTCAAGCAGGCCAGCGGTCAGGGAACCGTCAGCCTCGATCTGGAGAACGTTCCTTCCGGTCGTTCCGCTCTGGCTGCCTCTGCGGCCGGTCCGGGTGATCTCACGCTGACCCTGACGTGGCAGGTCGAACAGACCAACACCCTGGCAATCATCGCTTTCCTGGCTGCCTGCGTCTTCGCGCTGATCGCTCTGGCGCTGTTCCTCACGCGCTGGCAGCTCCTGCGTCTGCGCAAGATCCGTCAGGCTCGCATCGAAGAGCGCCGTAAGGCGGATTCCCTGGAGACCTCGTCGATTAACTCTGCGGCTGTTGCGGAGCGTATCGCAGCCGCCCGTGACTCGTCCCCGGCACCTGCTTCCGTCAAGGACGCCGAAGCCGTCAATGAGGACGCTTCCTTGGAGGATTCTGCTGGCTCCGCTCCCGATGAGAAGCAGCCCGAGGAGAAGGCGCAGTGGGGCGCGGCCGTGTACGCGTCGGCTGGCGAGGAACCCGCAGGTGATACCCCGGTCGACGAGCAGTCCTCGCAGGAGACACCCCTCGTTGACGAGCGCTCTCAGGCCGTCAGCAATGCCGCCGATGAGAATGCGCCTGTCGTCGAAGAAAACTCCGGTAAGCCCGCAGCCGAGTCGGTGCCTCAGGACGAATACGTTCCCGACCCGCTCACGGATACGTTCGAGCGTCGCGGACGCCACGGCCTCGACAATGGGCCGGTCGATCAGGATCCGCCCGAGCGCGCCACGACCGATACCGGCATCATCGACCTGTCCGGTATTCGTGGCGGTCACACGCTTCCCTCGCGTCGCGCGCTGCGCGAGGCCCGCAACAACGGTGAGCAGACGGTCGTCGTTGACGGCCAGGAATTCAACACGGGTCTGATTCCGGTCACGCGTCCTCGCGCGGCCGAACCTACCGCTCCGACGTCGGCGCCTGATGACGATGCGTCGAAGAACGGCGGCTGGACCTCGATCATGTCCGGTTGGCTCAAAGACCGCGAGGAAGGCAAGCGATGAAGAGACGGACCGCAGCAGTAGCGACCGCCGCCCTCCTGATGGCATCGACGCTTGGGCTGAGCGCATGCTCCAACGAGATCGTCGCCCAGTCGGGCGAGGAGACGCAGAGCGCCGCGAACCTGGATCTCGAGCGCATCTCCTCCGTCCTCGACGCGACGGGCAGCGCCATGACCACCGCAGACGCGTCGCTGAACGCACAGGATCTGTCGGGCCGCGTGTCCCAGGGGGCGCTGGCCTACCGCACCGCTCAGTACGCGCTCGCCACGGCCTCGAGCCATGCCCCGCAGGCCCTGGACTTTGCCCCGGCGTCCCTGGCAATCACGAACTCCGATTCGTGGCCGCGCGCGATCTTTAACATCTCCGCGTCCTCCACGACGGCGCTGCCTGTCCTGCAGGTGTACGTGCAGGACTCGGCGCGCTCGGACTACCAGCTGACGAACTTCGCGCGACTACTCGGCGGCACCCAGCTGACGCTGCCGCCCGTGGGCACAGGCTCGGCTTACGTGACTGGCGACTCCGAGGGATTCGTCGTGAGTCCGCAGGCCGCTCTGTCGCAGTACATTACGATGCTCAACTCGGGCAGCCAGGATACGTCGCAGTTCCCTGCGGACGACTTCACGAAGACCTACCTGACGGGCATCAGCGACCTGAACTCGTCGGTGAGCGCCGCAGGCTCCGTGACTGCCGCGGCGACCGCGACGGACTACCCGATCTCGGGACTGGTGCTGCAGGATGGTTCGGCTCTCGTCGCCGCCAACTTCAAGTACACGCTCACCTACCAGCGGACCGTCGCGGGCGCGACGATGAACCTGGGTGGAAAGACCGCGACGATGAGCTCTGGCGGCACGACGGTGGAGGGTACGGCGACCGCGGATTACCTGGCGACCGTCCTCATGCGCATCCCTTCGAAGACTGCCGGTGGAACCCCTCAGGTCGTCGGCGGCGAGTACACGATCGTGTCCGTGGCGCTGGATCCTTCCTCCAGCCCAGGCTGATTTTCACCCATAGCGCACATGTCGTCCCCACGTCTTTGAGTCGCGGGGACGACGCATATCATCGTTGATAGAAATACTTCAGCCACGAAGAGGACCATCATGACCACGCCTGACCCCCGTCCCGCATCCGAGGCAACGCCCATGCCCGCAGACTCGCACGGAGCCGTCGACCTGTCTGCCCGCCAGAGCGCTCCTGGCGCCCCGCAGGATAGTGCTCCGGCAGCGGGGGAGGGCCTGCACATCCCGCTGATCACCACCACGGACGAGGAGAACTTCCAGGACGTCATGTCCACCTCGCAGGCTGTGCCGGTCATCATGGTCATGTGGTCGCCGCGTTCGCTCGAGTCCAAGCCCACCCTGGCCATGCTCGAAGAGATCGCGCGTGAGAACGCAGGGAAGTTCCAGCTGGTCGAGGTCGATATTGACAAGGCCCCTGCGATTGCTCAGGCCTTCCAGATTCAGGGCGTGCCAACGGTTGTCGCTCTCGTGGGTGGGCGTCCCGTTCCGCTGTTCCAGGGCGGCGCAGCGAAGGAGCAGGTACTCCCCGTCATTTCGCAGGTCCTCGAGGCTGCGACGCAGATGGGCGTCACGGCGCGCATTGCCGTGGCTGCCGAAGATACGGTTGCTCCGACTCCGCCCGAGCACGAGGCCCCTCTGGCCGCCGAGGCCGCCGGCAACCTCGACGAGGCCATTGCCGGTTGGGAGAAGGTCATCGAGCTGAACCCTCGCGACGAGGATGCGAAGTCTCACCTGTCGCGTGTTCGCCTGGCCGCCCGCAGTGCCAAGGCGGACACCACCGACCCCGCGGCGCGTGCGGATGCGCTGTTCGCCGCGGGCGACGCTGCGGGTGCCTTTGACGTGCTGCTCGACCTGCTCGCGGCCTCCACGGATGCCGAGGAGCGCGACGCGCTGCGCCTGCGTCTCCTGGATCTCTTCCGCGTCGCGGGAACGACGCCCGACGTTTCTAAGGCGCGCACGCGCCTGGCGATGCTCCTCATGTGATACTGTGCGTTCTGTCACGCAGCCGTGGAAGGGGCCGTCATCATGGCAGCATGGATCATCGTCGTTCTCGTGTTCGTCTGCGTCGTCGTGTGGTATGGATGGCATTCCACGCACAACGAACTGACGAAGAAAATCGACCGGGAGACCGACCCGGAGGCTAGGCGCGAACTGATCAAGCTGCAGGGGCAGATAGACCGGGGCAGGGCGGGCTTCTAAGGACCGTCCGCGTACACCGTCGCGCGCAGTAGCCGCAACGTCTAGGCAGCGAGAAGGCCGGAGCAGGAAATCCTGCTCCGGCCTTCTCGCTTAAGCCTACGGCGTCAGCGCACCTGGGAGGCGGGCACCAGCCACACGGCACCTAGCGGCGGAACGCGCAGGGACACGGAGACAGGACGGCCGTTCCACGGGGTGTCCTCGGCGATGATCGTGCCGACGTTGACGACGCCCGAGCCGCCGAACTCCTCCGCATCCGTGTTGAGGATCTCGACCCACTCGCCGCCAAACGGCAGGCCCACGCGGTAGCCCTCGTGCGGGTTTCCAGCGAAGTTCGAGATGCACACGACGACCTCGCGGTTGCCCGCCTCGTCCGTTCCCTTACGCAGGTAGGAGATCAGGTTGTGGTCGCCATCCGAGGCGTCGATCCACTCGAAGCCCGTGTAGTCGTCGTCCCACATGGCGGGGGAGGAGGCGTAGATCGTGTTGAGGCGCTCCACCAGCGCTGCGACGCCGGCGTGGCCCTCCTGGTCCAGCAGCCACCAGTCGAGGGAGTAAGACTCGTTCCATTCCTGCTCCTGGCCGATCTCCTGGCCCATGAAGATGAGCTGCTTGCCCGGGTGGCTCCACTGGTAGGCGTACAGGGAGCGCAGGCCCGCCAGGCGCTGCCACTTGTCGCCGGGCATCTTCGAAATGAGCGAGCCCTTGCCGTGCACGACCTCGTCGTGCGAGAGCGGCAGCACGTAGTTCTCAGAGAAGGCGTAGACCAGGGAGAAGGTGAGCTCGCCGTGGTGCCAGCGACGGTTGACCGGATCCTCGCTCAGGTAGCGCAGGGTGTCGTTCATCCAGCCCATGTTCCACTTCATGCCGTAGCCGAGACCACCGCCGGAGGTGGGGGCGGTCACGCCGGGCCACGCCGTGGACTCTTCGGCGATCATGACGATGCCGGGGTGACGACGGTACGCGGTTGCGTTGGCTTCCTGGATGAACTCGATGGCCTCCAGGTTCTCGCGGCCACCGTACTGGTTGGGACGCCACTGGCCGTCCTTGCGCGAGTAGTCCAGGTACAGCATCGAGGCCACCGCGTCGACGCGCAGGCCGTCGATGTGGAAGTCTTCGAGCCAGTACAGAGCGTTGGCAACCAGGAAGTTACGCACCTCGCGGCGGCCGAAGTTGAAGACGTAGGTGCCCCAGTCGGGGTGCTCGCCACGCAGCGGGTCCGGATCCTCGTACAGCGGGGTGCCGTCGAAGCGGGCCAGCGCGAAGTCGTCCTTCGGGAAGTGGGCGGGAACCCAGTCGAGGATGACGCCGATGCCCGCGCGGTGGAAGGCATCCACCAGGTAGCGGAAGTCGTCCGGTGTGCCGTAGCGCGAGGTGGGGGCGTAGTAGGAGGTCACCTGATAACCCCACGAGCCGCCGAAGGGATGCTCGGCGAGCGGCATGAACTCCACGTGCGTGAAGCCCATCTGCTTGACGTAGGGGACCAGCTCGTCGGCGAGCTCACGGTAGCCCAGGCCCTGACGCCACGAGCCCGCGTGGACCTCGTAAATCGACATGGGGCCGGTGTGGACGTTGCGGTCCTTGCGGGTGGACATCCACTCCTGGTCGGTCCACTCGTGGAAGTAGTCGGTGACGACCGAGGCGGTGGCCGGGGGAATCTCGGTGGCGCGGGCCAACGGGTCGGCCTTCTGGAACCAGTTGCCGCCGGGGCCCTGGATCTCGAACTTGTAGCGCGTACCCACGCCGACCTCGGGGACGAAGATCTCCCACACGCCGGAAGAACCCAGCGAACGCATGGAGGTCTGCGTGCCGTCCCAGTAGTTGAATTCTCCGACGACGCGCACGGCGCGGGCGTTGGGGGCCCACACCGCGAAGGCAGTACCGGTGGTTTCGCCGAGCTCGTCGCTGTAGGTCTTCACGTGCGCACCCAGGACGTTCCAGAGGTTCTCGTGGCGCCCCTCAGAGATCAGGTAGGTGTCCATCTCGCCCAGCGTGGGCAGGTAACGGTAGGGGTCGTCGCGCACGATGGTCTCATCGCCGTAGGTGACGGACAGTCGGTAGGCGGGGATCTCCTTGTCGGGCAGGGCAGCGACCCAGATGCCGCCGCGCTCGTGGGAAGCAGCGTAGGCGCCGGTGGGGGTGATGATGTCGACCGCGTCGGCCAGGTGCGCGACAACTCGGATGGTGACGCCGTCGTCGCCAAGGTGGGCGCCCAGCACGGAGTGGGGCGAGTAGTAGGAGCCTGAGGCAACGGCGTCGAGGATGTCGTCATTGACCGGGATCGGCGTAAGTTCGCAGCTCATGGATTTTCCTTACTCCAGATGGGTGAACCGCTCAGTTCACTGGTGTTGATAAGTCTAGCGTCTGACCGGCAAAAAAGGGAGCCGGGTCTCATATTGGTGGGTGTTATGGAGGGCTTGCGTGCGCCCGGCGCATCGAGATGGTAATGCCGGGCGCGCGAACCCCGTTAGGCTTGCGCCCAGGGGGATGTGTGCGCGGGCTCGACCTTGAAGACGTGGCCCAGGCGCGTCACGGGGGACAGCGACACCCAGTTGGAGGATCCCCACACGTAGGAGCGTCCGTCCAGTTCGTCGACGACCGTAATGTGACCACCGGGGGTCGCCAGGCCCATCGCCTCCAGATCGAGCTCGACCGTGGCATCCACGCCCTCGTGCGGATCCAGGGAGATCACGCAGATGACGGTGTCGGGCTTGCCGTCCGACGTAAACTTGCCGGGAATGTGACGCGAGAACGCGATGAGGCGATCCGAGGATGTCGGGTGGATGCGGATCTGGTGGAGCTGGCGCAGTGCGGGGTGCTTGTTTCGCGCTGCGTTGAGCTGCGTGAACAGGCGCGAGATGCCGATCGGCTCGGCGTCCTCCCAGCTGCGCGGGCGGAACTCGTACTTCTCGTTGTCGTTGGGCTCCTGGTAGGTGCCGCGAGGCTCGTTCTCCACGAATTCGTAGCCGGAGTAGATGCCCCACGTGGGCGCACCCAGCGCGGCGAGCATCGCGCGGATCGCGAAGATCGCGGTGCCGCCGTCCCACATCTGCGGGGTGAGGATGTCGTGCGTCGTGGGCCAGAAGGCGGGGCGCATGAGGTGCGCCGTCTCTTCGGACACCTCACGAAGGTACTCCTCGATCTCCTGCTTGGCGGTCCTCCACGCGAAGTACGTGTAGGACTGGTCGAAGCCGATCGCGCCCAGGGTGCGCATCATGGCGGGGCGCGTGAAGGCCTCGGCCAGGAAGAGTGTGCCCGGGTACTGTGCCTTGATGTCCGCGAGCAGGCGCTCCCAGAAGGGGATGGGCTTCGTGTGCGGGTTATCCACGCGGAAGATCGTTACGCCGTGGTTGATCCACAGCTTGATGACGTCCCGCACGGCCCGGTAGATGCCCTCCGGGTCATTGTCGAAGTTCAGGGGGTAGATATCCTGGTACTTCTTGGGCGGGTTCTCTGCGTAGGCGATGGTGCCGTCGGCGCGCGTCGTGAACCACTGCGGGTGTTCCTTCACCCACGGATGGTCCGGGGAGCACTGGAGGGCCAGGTCGAGAGCGACCTCCAGGCCGAGGCCTCGGGCGCGCTCAACGAAGCGGTCGAAGTCAGCGAAGTCGCCGAGCTCGGGGTGGATAGCATCGTGGCCGCCCTCGGGGGAACCAATGCCGTAGGGGGAACCCGGATCGCCGGGGGCGGCCTCCAAGGAGTTGTTCTTGCCTTTGCGGTGCGTCGTGCCGATCGGGTGAACCGGGGTCAGGTAGACGACGTTAAAGCCCATGCCTGCGATGCGCGGCAGGTCCTCGGCGGCGCCCGCGAGCGTGCCGGATACCCACGTGCCGTCGGGGTGCTGGAAGGCGCCCGCAGAGCGCGGGAAGATCTCGTACCATGCGCCCGCCAGGGCCTTGGTGCGGGCCACGTCGAGCGGGTAGACGCGCGATGAACCGATGAGGTCACGCAGCGGATGGTCGCGGAAGATGAGACGCACGCGCGAGGAGATGCCCGCAGAGAGGCGCTGCTGGGCGGAATGACTGGTGTCGCGTAGGCGGCGCGCCGCGTCGGTCAGGACGTCAATGTCCGAGGCCGGGGGACGCTTCTGGGAGGAGTTGCCGTAGGCGGTGCCTGCGGCCGCGCGCTCCATGAGGAGGGCGCCCTCCTCGAGCATGAGCTCGACGTCAACGTCGGCGCCGACCTTTACCGTCGCGTCGTGACGCCACGTCGCGTAGGGATCCGACCAGGAATCCACGCGGAAGGACCACGCGCCGGGGGCGTCGGCTGCCACCCAGGCCTCGTACCGGTCGAGACCGGGGGCGATGTCCACCATGCGCGTGCAGGAGTACTCACCTCCGTCCGGGCGCAGCAGGACCGCCTCGGCGGCGAATGCGTCGTGTCCTTCGCGGAACACGGTCGCACGAATGGGGAAAGGCTCGCCTTCGGTCGCCTTGGCGGGAAGTGTGCCGTCCTCAATGACGGGGAACACTTCGATGATCGGGATACGGGGCAACAGTTTCTCGCTCACGAGACCCACAGTAGCCTATGGATACGTGCGCGTGAAAGTCAGGCTCAAGCCTCGGCATCGGAGACGATGTCCATATGATCAGCAAGATTTTAACTGTCGCCCGAAAGTGCAAAATTCCAACAGAAACGACGGAGGGTAGTCCCTGGATGTCCAGGAACTACCCTCCGTGTGAGGATCTGCTGACTCAGTAGCCGCTGTTCTGCAGCCCCGCCATGATCGCACCACCAAAGAGGACGAACATCAGGATCGTCGCGATGATGCCGATGATCTGCCAGATAAACATGGCGCGCGCGTAGTTACGCTTCGCAGGCGAGCCGCCCGAACCGAGTGCGAGTACGAGCAGGTAGATGAAGCCGACCACCGGGATGCCGGCGACGAAGAGTGTGAGCATCCACGAGCCGACGGAATCGTCGGGGTGCTCGGGGAACTGGTTGTATGCCATGGTGGCTTCCCAGGGGAGAATGTGTGGAATCAGTAGTCCATCTGCATGGCCGTGCGGACCTCGGACAGGGTCTGGTCAGCCTGTTCGTTCGCGCGCTCGTTGCCGGCGTGCAGGATGGATAGCAGGTAGTCCTCGTTCGCGATGAGCTCGGCACGGCGCTCGCGCAGGGGAGCGAGCATCTCGTTCAGGGACTCGGTGACGAGGGCCTTCAGGGTGCCCGCGCCCGCGTCGCCGATCCGATCCGCGATCGCCTCGGGCGCCTCGCCTGTCGCCAGGGAAGCCAGCATGAGGAGGTTGGAGACCTCGGGACGGCCCTCCGGGTCGAAGGTGATGCGGCGCTCGGCGTCGGTCTTCGCCTTCTTGAGGATCTTCGCGGTCTCGTCGGCGCTCATGCGCAGCTCGATCGTATTGCCGCGCGACTTCGACATCTTCTGGCCGTCCGTGCCCAGCAACAGCGGGACCTCGGAGAGGAGAGCCTCGGGGCGGGGGAACACGGGGCGTTCGGGCGTCGCGCGACCGTAGCGCTTGTCGAAGCGCTGGGCGATCAGACGCGCCTGCTCCAGGTGGGGGAGCTGATCCTGGCCCACGGGCACGATGTTCGCCTTGCAGAAGAGGATGTCGGCGGCCTGGTGGACGGGGTAGGTCAGCATGAGGCCGGTCATTGCGCGGCCCTCGGTCGCCTCCAGCTCGGCCTTCACGGTCGGGTTGCGGTGCAGCTCCGACTCAGTGACCAGGGAGAGGAAGGGCAGCATGAGCTGGTTGAGGGCCGGAACCGCCGAGTGGTTGAAGATCGTAGAACGCTCGGGATCGATGCCCGCGGCCAGGTAGTCGGCGACGAGGCCGAGGACGCGCTCACGGATCGGGCCCACGCCATCGCGGTCGGTGATCACCTGGTAGTCGGCGACCAGAACCCAGGTCTCCACCCCGCGGTTCTGCAGCAGCACGCGGTTACGCAGCGTGCCGAAGTAGTGGCCCAGGTGGAGGTGGCCGGTGGGGCGGTCACCCGTGAGGATGCGGAAACGCGAGGGGTCCTGGTCGATCGCCAGGTCGATCTCGGCGCTGCGGGCCTTCGAGCGGGCCAGCGAGGCATCGGAGGTTGCGGTTTCCAGGGCATCTTCACTGCGAGTCATGCATTGATCCTAACGGGTGTGTGGGAGGAAAGAAAAACGCGAAGTGCGTTAGTTTTCGGGCTGGAAGGCGATGTCGGAGAGGAGAATCGTCACGGACAGCGCCTCGATCGTGAGTGTGGAACGCGGGGTGACGTGCTCGACCTCAAGGGAGATATCGGAGGGATCAAGCAAGGAGCCTACCCCTCCGTCTCCGGGGGTCTCCCACACGGTGGAGTAGGCGATGAGCCAGTCCAGATCGTGGCCTTCCGGCAGGGTGACCTGGGCGTCGTCGAGGTTCGCGTTGATGATGATGAGGGCGTCGTGGTCGCCCCACTTGACGCCGGAACGCAGCATCTGGAAGGTGCGGTGACGCGAGTCCGTCCACCCGTAGTCCGGCATCGGCATGCCCTGGGCGGTGTGCCACGACAGGTCGGGGAGCGTATCGCCGCCGTAGGGCTGACCGGTTGCGAAGCTGTCGGGGCGCAGCACGGGGTGCGCCTTGCGCAGGGCGATTAGCCAGGAGACGGCGTCGATCTGCGCCTGCTGAGCCTCGGCGAGGTCCCAGTCGACCCATGAGATCTCGCCGTCTTGGCAGTAGGCGTTGTTGTTGCCGTTCTGGGTGCGCCCGAACTCGTCACCGCCCGTGAGCATCGGCGTGCCCGAGGAGACGAACATGGTGGCCAGGATGTTGCGCTGCGAGCGTGCCCGCAGGCGCGCGGTCGGCATGTTAGCGAGGATTGCGTAGGGGGTGGCTGCGTACGGGTGGGTGGCGCCCGAGGCCAGCGTGCCCTCGAGGCCGTGGTTCCACGAACGGTTGTCGTCCGAGCCGTCGCGGTTGTTCTCGAGATTGTCTTTGTTGTGCTTGCGGTCGTAGGCGGTCAGGTCCGCCAGCGTGAAGCCGTCGTGGGCAGTCACGAAGTTGATCGAGGCGCGTGGGCCGCGCAGGCGACCCAGCCCGTGTTCGAACACGTCCTGGGAGCCGGACAGGCGGGTCGCCAGGTCGTTGGGGCCGGAGACGACGTGGCCTGAGGCCTGGGCACGCACGTCCGCGAGCCAGAAGTTACGCAGGGCGCCGCGGTAGTGGTCGTTCCACTCGGAGAAGGGAACCGGGAAGTTGCCGGTCTGCCAGCCGCCCGGGCCCACGTCCCAGGGCTCGGCGATGAGCTTGGTATGGGCCAGGATGTCGTCGGTGGCCATCGCGATGAGGAGCGGGTGCATCGGGCTGAAGCCGGTGGAGAAACGCCCGAGCGTGGCCGCCAGGTCGAAGCGGAATCCGTCCACGCCCATGTCGTGCGCCCAGTAGCGCAGCGAGTCCAGCACCATCTGGATGGTCTTGGGGTGGTCCATGTTCATCGTGTTACCGGTGCCGGTCATGTCGATGGTTTGGACGGGGCGCGAGGAGGTGTGGCGGTAGTACATGTCGGAGTCCAGGCCTCGCCACGACAGGGAGGGGCCGGCGTCGCCGCCCTCGCACGTGTGGTTGTAGACGACGTCGAGGATGACCTCGATGCCGGCCTTGTGCAGGAGGGAGACCATGCCGCGGAACTCGTCGACGACGGCCTGGGCGCCGGCTGCGCGCGACTCGGCGGTCGCGTAAGAGGGTTCGGGGGCGAAGAAGGACAGCGTAGAGTAGCCCCAGTAGTTCGTCAGGCCGCGCTCGGTGAGGAAAGGTTCGTCGCACTTGGCGTGCACGGGGAGCAACTCGACCGCTGTGACGCCCAGGTCCTTCAGATACGATACCGAGGCCGGGTGAGCCAGGCCCGCGTAGGTGCCGCGCAGCTGTGGGGGTACGCCGGGCATGTTCTTGGTGAAGCCCTTGACGTGGATCTCGTAGATCACGGTCGTTTCCCACGGCGTCTGGGGCTTGGGGATGATCGGGAACGAGGGCTCGACCACGACCGAGCGCGGCATGTAGGGAGCGGAATCGATGGGGGAGCGACGCATCGGGTATTCCGACGGGTACAGATCCTCGTCCACGCAGTGCGCGTAGACGCCGGGCTTCATGTCGACGACGCCGTCGACACCCCGGCCGTAGGGGTCGAGGAGGAGCTTGTGCGAGTTGTAGAACTTGCCACCGTCCGGATCCCAGGGGCCGTGAACGCGGAAGCCATAGCGGGTCCCCGCGCCAAAGCCCGGGATGTGACCGTGCCAGATGCCGGTATGGGGGCCGATCAGACTGTAGCGTGTCTCAGCCCCGGCCTCGTCGAAAATGCACATATCCACGCCGGACGCGCCCCGCGCGACCACGGACACATCGAGCCCGTCGCCCGAACGGAAAACTCCCAGGCGGGAGGGGACGGGGTTCGGTTCGGTGACGCGCACGGTGGGGACGCTGGACGAGCCGGAGCGCTCGGACATAAAAGAATGCCTCTTTCTGACGAATTATTGACTGCACCCAATCCTGATAGACGCAGTCACTATCCATCATACGTGACCGTTAATTAAGCGGTCGGATTAGGAACTGGTAGGAGCTATGAACAGCGGAACTCGCTGGTGAGGCAACCCTCATATATATGGGCGTGAGGCGCGGAATGTGGCACGCTAGAAGGCATGAGAATTGTCGTGTGTGTGAAGCATGTCCCCGACATGCAGTCTGAACGCCGTTTTGAGGGCGGCCGCCTAGTGCGCGGTGAGGACGATGTGCTCAACGAACTGGACGAGAACGCCATCGAGGCTGCCGTTCAGCTCAAGGAATCCGAAGAGGATGCGGGGCGTGAAGCCGAGGTTGTCGCGCTGACGATGGGTCCCGAGGACGCCGAGGACTCCCTCATGCGCGCCCTGCAGATGGGCGCCGACCGTGCCTACATCGTCTCCGACGAGTTCCTGGAGGGCTCCGACGTGATTACGACGGCCTCCGTCTTGGCGGTTGCGATCGCGAAGATCAGTGAAGAGTGCGGCCCGGTCGACCTGGTGGTCACCGGGATGGCCTCGCTGGATGCGATGACCTCCATGCTGCCCGGCGCGCTGGCCGCCAAGGCACACATGCCGCTGCTGGGCCTCGCCCGTTCCCTGAGCATCGAGGATGGTGCCGTGACGATTGAACGCGCCGTCGACGGCTACACCGAGACCGTGCGCGCCGCGCTGCCCGCGGTCGTCTCCGTGACCGACCAGATCAACGAGCCGCGCTACCCGGCCTTTGCCGCTATGAAGGCCGCCCGCAAGAAGCCCCTGGACTATTGGGGCATCGACGACCTTGTGGAGGTTCCCGGAGGGGAGGGCCTCGTCATGCGCCGCGCGCTAACCGCCGTGACCCACGGCGAGGAGAACACCCGCGACGGTTCGAGCACGATCATTCAGGACGCCGGCGAGGGCGGGCGCGCTCTGGCCGACTACATCCTTTCGGTGGTGAAGTGACATGACGCAGCAGATGAGTTCTCCGATCCTCGTCCTGGCCGACCAGGCGGGCGATCACCTGACGCCCCTGGCCCGCCAGGCCGTGACGCTGGCTGCGTCCCTGACCAGCGCTGACGTCGTTGCCCTGTCCCTGGCCGCCACGCCCGACGTGGCAGCACTGTCTGAGCTGGGCGCGACCCAGCTGCTGCACGCCGACCTGGGTGACTCGGCGCGTTCCTCGGTCGTCGCTTCCGACGCGGTGATCTGCGCGCTGTCCACCGCCAGCTTCGGCCTCGTGCTCCTGTGCTCGGACTACCGAGGCCGTGAGATCGCCGGTCGCGTCGGCGCGCTCACCGAGGCCGGCGTCGTCTCCGGCGCTTCGTCCGTTGGCTTCGACGGCGGCGTCCTCCAGATCGGCAAGACCGCTCTGGGCGGCTCTTGGTCGATGCGCATCGTCCTCGAGGGACAGACTCCGATCGTCGGCATCGCCTCCGGCGTCATCGACGAGGCCCCGGTGGTCTCTCCCGTCGCCCTGACCCCGCAGGCCCTGCCGGTCGAGCTCAGCCCCGAGGCTTCCTCGATCCAGGTTGTCTCCAGCGTGCCCGACGAGGAAGAAGGCGTGTCCCTGGCTGACGCTTCCACCGTGGTGTGCGGTGGCCGCGGCGTGGACGGTGACTTCGAGCTGGTTCGCTCGCTCGCCGACGCGCTCGGCGGTGCCGTGGGCGCGACCCGCGTCGCCTGTGACGAGGGTTGGGCCCCCCGAGCCGAGCAGATTGGCCAGACCGGCCTGACGGTCACCCCGAACCTGTACATCGGCCTGGGCGTCTCCGGCGCGATTCACCACACGGTGGGTATGCAGTCCTCCGCTCACATCGTCGCCGTGTGCGACGATCCGGATGCGCCGATCTTCGAGATCGCAGACTTCGGTGTCGTCGGCGACGTGACCGAGGTTGTGCCCGCGGCCCTGGCCGCCATCGAGGAGGCGCGCTCCCAGGCGTGAGCGTCTATCTCGACCACGCGGCCACGACGCCGCTGCGCGAGTGCGCCCTCGAGGCGTGGATGCGCGCCCAGCGTGACCTGGCTGCCACCCCTGGCAATCCCGCCGCCCTCCACTTCGGAGGGCGGCGGGCCCGTCGCATGCTTGACGACGCCCGCGAACAGGTTGCGCTTGCTCTTGGCGCCGATATCCACGAGGTGATCTTCACCTCCGGTGCTACTGAGTCCGACGCTCTCGGCGTGATGGCTGCGGCCCGCGGCGTGCGTGGACGCGATGGTGGTCGCAGTCTCATCGTCGTTTCGGGCCTTGAGCACGACGCGGTCGCCCACCAGCGCGAGGTCGCGTCGCGTGAGGGCTTCTCCTGGGAGGTTTTGCCCGTGGATGCGGGCGGCGTGTCCATCCTGCCCGGTCTTTCCGGTGATGACGCACCCGCCCCGTGGGATGCTCGCCTCGCGCTTGGGTCCATGACCCTCGTGTCCTCCGAGATCGGCACGATCCAGCCGGTCGCCGACTTCGCTGCGCTCGTGCACGCCAGCGGCGGTCTCGCACATAGCGATGCAGCCCAGGCGATCCCGACCCTGGACGTGTCCTTCTTAGAGCTTGGTCTCGACCTCATGAGCGTCGGCGGGCACAAGGTCGGCGCGCCAGCCGGCACCGGTGTTCTCCTCGCCCGACGCGGCATTCCCATGGTGACTGATCGCCCCGGCGGCGGACACGAGCGCTCGATCCGATCGGGCACACCCGACGTCGCGGGTGCGTGCGCACTCGCCGCCGCCCTCACCGACGTCGTCTCTGAGCGCGCCGCCTTCGCGAGCCGCGCTGCGCGCCTGCGCGCCCACCTGCTGTCCCATCTGTCGGACGGCGTGAGCGCGACGGTGGGGGAGTCGGCCTCGTCGAGCGCGATCATTCACCTCTCCCTACCCACCGCCCGCCCGGAGGCCGTCCTCATGGCCTTCGATATGGCTGGCATCGCCGTGTCCGCCGGGTCCGCCTGCCACGCGGGGGTGACGCGCCCCTCCGACATCGTCATGGCGATGGGACGCAACGAAGAGCAGGCCCTCGGCGTCCTGCGCGTCTCGCTCGGCCATGAGACGACGCGCGACGACATTGACGCCTTCCTGGCCGCCCTGCCGATGGCGATTCGCGCGGGTGCCGCCCTGGACGGCGTCGCCCACGTGCGTAACGACCGAAACGAGGAGCGCTAGATGCGAGTTCTGGCAGCACTGTCCGGTGGCGTGGACTCCGCCGTCGCCGCCGCGAAGGCCGTCGAGGCCGGGCATGATGTCGTCGGCGTCCACATGGCGCTGTCTTCTCAGCCCCAGGAGTGCCGCATCGGCTCGCGCGGATGCTGCTCGATCGAGGATGCAGGCGACGCGGCGCGCGCCGCTGAAATCATCGGAATCCCCTTCTATGTGTGGGATCTCGCGAGCGAATTCGAGCAGACCGTCATCACCGACTTCGTCGCCCAATACAAGGCAGGTCGCACCCCCAATCCGTGCGTGCGCTGCAACGAGTTCGTGAAGTTCCGAGAGCTGGCCAACCGCGCACGCGCACTCGGCTTCGACGCGGTGTGCACCGGCCACTACGCGGCCATCAAGGACGGGGTGGTCGGGCCCGAGCTGCACCGCGGAGCTGACAGTCTGAAGGATCAGTCCTACGTCCTGGCCGTCATGGGCCCCGAGGAACTGACCCGGGTGGTCCTCCCGCTCGGTGATGCCCCCAATAAGGCGTGGGTACGCTCCGAGGCTGAACGCCTGGGCCTGGGCGTGTCCAACAAACCCGACTCCTACGACATCTGCTTCATTCCCGACGGTGACACGCAGGGCTTCCTGCGCGCTCACCTGGGTGCCTCCGAGGGTGAGATCGTCACCCCCGACGGCGAGGTGCTCGGCCGCCACGAGGGCTACTGGAACTACACGGTCGGCCAGCGCAAGGGCCTTGGCATCGGCGCGCCCGCACCAGACGGGCGGCCGCGCTACGTTCTCGAGACGAGGCCGGAGACCAACCAGGTCGTCGTTGGGGCGTCCGAGCTCCTGTCTATCTCGCGCATCACGGCCACGGACGCCGTCTGGCTCGCCTCCGATGACGACGGCTCCGACGCGACCGACCTTTTCGTGCAGCTGCGCGCGCACGGAACGCCCGTGCCCGTTGCGTCGCTCACTCGCGACGGTGACGCCGGAACCATCAGCGTTGTTCTTGCGGACAGCGCGCGCGGCGTCGCCCGCGGCCAGTCGATGGTTGTCTATCGGGGCAGTCGAGTCCTGGGCGAAGGGACAATCGACGCAACCGGGCGCTGAGTGTCCCGGGCGTGCGCGGCGGCGAGAGACGTGGGCGAAGGCATGCGGACGGCCTCGCCCGCATCCGTTACACTGGGATGCGCGCGCGAGTGGCGGAATTGGCAGACGCGCTGGATTTAGGTTCCAGTGTCTTTGACGTGTGGGTTCGAGTCCCATCTCGCGCACGATGGCTCATGCCCGGTCGCATCGGGGGAGTGGCCCTCGATAGACTGAGGTCATGAGCGTTTTGGACATTGGCCAGCAGGCCCCCGACTTTACCGCTGAGACCACCCAGGGGACCCTGTCCCTCTCCGATCTCCTCGCAGCCTCCTCGCGTGGCCTTGTCGTCTACTTCTACCCGAAGGCCTCCACGCCCGGCTGCACGAAGGAAGCGTGCGACTTCCGCGATTCTCTGGCGTCGCTTCAGGGAGCCGGTTACTCGGTGATCGGTGTGTCCGCCGACTCGATGGCCGCCCTCGAGCGCTTCACCGAGAAGCAGTCCCTCACCTTCCCGCTGGCCTCGGACCCGGACCATCAGATTCTCGAGGCGTACGGCGCGTGGGGTGAAAAGAAGAACTACGGCCGCACCTACGTGGGCATTATTCGCTCGACCGTGGTCGTGAACCCCGACGGTACGGTGGCTCTGGCCCAGTACAACGTGAAGGCGACAGGACACGTGGCTCGGCTGCGTAAGGCCCTCGGTATCGACTGATCGGTTGCTTTTGGAGTAACTAGTACATATGATTGTCAAGAAACTGACAGCTAGTTACTCATGGAGGACTTATGGCGGCTACGACGCCTGACGCGTATCGAATCGGTGCGGGACAGGTGGCGCAGGACTATCCGGCCGATGCTGCCCCTGTGCGTCTGCGCAAGCAGCCGAGCCTGCCCACGATAGCCCGCGTGCCCGAGTCGTCCCCCGTCGAACAGGTTGTGACCGCCGAGGTTGCAGTGGTCCGGCGGAAGAGTGCTGTGACGCCCGGTGTTCCGAAGGGCTCTCGCCCGTCGAAGGATGCGGCAACGGTGGCTCGGCAGAGCGCTGCTGCCCGTGAAGGTGTCCCAGAGCAGGGTAGGCACGTCGTCGAGTCGCCTGCTCTTGCGCGTGAATATGCTCAGAAGGATGAAGTTGGCGTGAGCTTTGAGTCCGACCAGCATCCCGGTGTCGCCGTTCATCGCGATTGGCATCGAACGACCATGCGGGTCGTCGGCCACTCCGATGAGGCACGCGGCGGACAGCAGGGGATTCCTTCTGGGGCTGAGGGGGTGCCCGTGCGCGAGGATGTGCACTCTTCCTCTGTGGGAGGCGCGTCGCGGCGCGAGGCTGAAGCTCGTCGCTCCGGTCACATCGAATCGCGGCTGGATCGTCGCGAACGCCCAGCGCGTCGTGGTGGCCGACACCGTGGCCTGGTCATGTTCCTCCTTGGCTTCCTCTCGGCTCTCCTCCTCGTCGCGGCTGTTGTTGCAGGCCTCTACATGACGCGCTCGTCCGTTTCTGGCAGCCTCTCGGGAGCCGTCGATTCTTGTCATGCAGGAGGCATCTATGCCCGGCTTGCCAGCGATCAGACCTCGCTCACCCTTGAAGGGGTCAATGACAGTGGCAGTGGTTTGACGACGCCGATTTTCCAGTGCGTTCTGCGCAAGCTTGACACTCCGTCGTCGGTGCGCGAACGCATGTATGCGACCCGCGCGATTGATGGCACCCAGTCGGAGGAGTGGGGGTCCTACAAGGCCACGTGGACGTATGAACCGGACCAGGGGCTGACCGTCATCATTAGCGCCCGCTGACTTTTTCTGCCGGTTGTGACGCCTGCTCCGTGGGACAAGCTCCTGAGCGTTGGCTTGTATCTCTTGTAAAATGGGGAGGTATTTCAATGCCTGAAGGAGAATCTCGTGTCCGATTCGCAGCCCGCCGCATCCGCGGTACCCACCACCCCCGTCGGGGATGATGTTGCACTGGCCATCCGAGGCCTCGTCAAGATTTATGGCAACCTCATTGCCGTCGCGGACCTGTCCCTCGACATCCCCACCGGATCCTTCTACGGGATCGTCGGGCCGAACGGCGCCGGGAAGACGACGACGCTGACCATGGCCACCGGCCTGCTCACCCCCGACCGTGGCACCGCCTTTGTGCACGGCGTCGACGTGTGGGCGCGAACCCAAGAGGCACGCGGCCTGCTCGGCGTCATGCCCGACGGCATGCGGCTGCTTGACCGCCTCTCCGGCCCGGACTTCCTCGTCCATGTCGGTATGCTGCACGGACTGGACACGTCCACCGCCCGCGAGCGCGCTCACGAGCTCCTGGCGGCCCTCGACCTGGCAGAGGCCGGGAAGAAACTGATCAGCGATTACTCGGCGGGCATGACGAAGAAGATCGCCCTGGCTGCCGCGCTGATTCACTCACCGCGCGTCCTGGTCCTCGATGAGCCGTTCGAGGCTGTGGACCCCGTCTCTGCGGCCAACATCCGCCAGATTCTCACCGACTACACCAAGCGTGGGGGAACGGTCATCCTGTCCTCGCACGTGATGGCCACCGTCCAGCAACTGTGCACGCACGTGGCCATCATCGACAAGGGGCGTGTGCTCGTCGCCGGAACCACTGACGAGGTCGCCCAGGGCGGTGACCTGGGGGAGCGTTTCACTGCTCTGGTCGGCGGCGTCCACTCCGAGGAAGGCCTGTCGTGGTTGGGCAACTGATTCGCCTCAAGCTCCGCATCATCTGGAATACTGTCCGCAAGCAGACGGTCGTCCTCGTTCTCGCAGTCCTCGGCGTCCTGTATTTCGGCGCAATCTATGCTTCCGCGCTCGTGGGCACTGCTTTCCTCGCGCGCTCCGACGAGTCCTACTTGGCCACGCCGGTGATGCCGATCGTCGGGCCCTTTATCTTCTTGCTCTGGCTGGTCCTGCCGATCATCTTCGCTTCGATGGACAACTCTCTCGATCCCGTGCGTCTGTCGCCCTACGTGGGGCCCAGCAAGCGCCTCGGGGCGGGGCTAGCGGCAGCGACGCTGGTCGGCCCCGGCGGTCTTCTGTCTGCGATGGTTCTCTTCCTGCCCGTCTGGTTCGCGCTGTGGCGCGCCCAGTGGATTGAGGCGCTCGGCTGGTTTGCTGCCGGTGTCGTGACGCTGCCTATGGCGGTGCTGTGGGCGCGCGCGGTCGGAACCTGGTTTGCGGTGCGCCTCGACACCTCGGGAAAGAAAGACGCTGTGACCGTCCTGGGTGCCGTCGTCTTCATGATGGTGCTGACCCCCATGGGCTACTGGATGTCTGTGCTGAGTCAGAACTTCTCCGTCGAGGTGTTCCAGGCGGGATTGAACGTCGCGCTCTGGACACCCTTCGGTGCTCCCTTCGGGGTCGTTGCATCGTTGCTCGAGGATGCGTGGGTGGCCGCGGCGATCCGCGTCCTCATTACGGTCGTGACCGCGCTCGTCGGCTGGCGTGCCTGGCTGGCGGTCCTACGCCCCGTCATGAGTGGCTACGCCGGTGAGATCAGCGCCGACGCGCAGAGGGCCATTGACGAGGGACGCCACCTCATCGACGAGTCCCTCGAAGAGGAAGCGCGGGGGCGACGTTCCGCGCAGTCGCGAGCCGCCGGCCTACGCAGCGTCGACCTGTTCACGCGGCTGGGCCTCGGCGTGCGCAGCGCCTCCCTGGCTGCGCGCACGCTGCGCTACTGGATCGTCGATACGCGCCTGAACATGAACATGGTGCTTGCGCTGCTGTTCCCGGTCGTTGCGATCTTTATGGGGCGCATGGCGGCCGAGGGGCAGTCGTTCGCTTTCTCGGCGGGTATCTTCCTCTACCTGGTGCCCATCACCACGGGCCTGACCACCGGCGCGCTCATGCAATACGACTCGACGGGCGCCTGGATCGTGGTGTCGTCGGGTATGAGTGGTCGCGAGGAACGTCGGGGGCGCCTCGTGGGGTCGCTCATCGTGTTCGTGCCCCAGGTCATCGGCTACCTCATTCATGATGCTGTGACGGGCGCGAGCGCCTCCGATTTCGTGTTCCACCAGGTGATGGGCGTTGTGCTCTTCGCTGGGGCGGCCGCTACAACCCTCATCGTGAATGCGCGCTGGGTCTACCCGGTGCAGCCGCCGGGCACGTCGCCGCTGGCAACGAAGGGGACAGGCTCCTTCCTGATGACGATGCTGCTGCAGCTCGTTGGTTTTGCGGGTACTGCGGTCCTGCAGATTCCGTCCTACGTGCTGCTCGCGCTAGCGTCCTTCGGCTTTGTCCCGGACTGGGTCGCCTACGTCGTTGGCATCGCCTGGTCGCTCCTCGTCCTTGAGGCTGCCGTGCGCATTGGTGGGCGCGTATGGGACCGGTACGCGGTCGCCGCTCTGACATCGATCCGCAGCTGGCCGGGACACTGATTTCCTTCTTCGTGGTCACGAGGCTGGGGTTGCCCACTGGAGTGCCCCGGCCTCGTCCCTTTTTGCCCGAGATGTTGCTGCCTGGTCCCGGGGGAACACCGCTGATGATGAGCGGTGCTATGCGACCCTGACCAGGCGTTCGTTACATCGGGGTGCGCTGGATTCACGGAAAACTCGGCATCGCTGGTAGATAAGAACGCGTTTACTCGGTAATGTAATGCTCATAACCTGACCGTCGATAGAGAGAAATCTTCCATGCGTATCCCGTCAATGTCGCGTTCTCTCGTGGTAGCGGCTGCCCTTGGTGCCGCTGCTCTTCCCATGCTCCTGCCTTCGCCCACGTATGCTGCTGACGCCGCGGGACCGGCGACCTGCTACCTCGCCGACGAAAACGGCACCATCATCGAACCCCGCCAGGAGTAAACTCCGCGCGAAGGGGCCGGTGGGCTCCCCATGCTTCCCAGTCCCGTTGTTGCCGGGCAGTATACGCTGGAAGTGAGCGCTCCCGCAATGAACTTCGATCCGGATCAGCCTGACATGCACTTCGCGTACCAGGTGTACTACGCGCCCCTTGGCAGTGTGCGTCTCGTTGATGCCGATGGCACCGTTAACCCGAGATGTGGGTAGGGTAGTGGCACTGTAGATGCGAAAAACCGGCGGCCCGAAGGCCACCGGCTATCTGTGCGTCATGGGGGACTTGAACCCTCAACCCGCTGATTAAGAGTCAGCTGCTCTGCCAATTGAGCTAATGACGCGGGACTTCCACCGGAGCGAGCCGGGAAAGCTGTGCGTCATGGGGGACTTGAACCCTCAACCCGCTGATTAAGAGTCAGCTGCTCTGCCAATTGAGCTAATGACGCGGGGGTTTTGCAACCGAGAGATAAATATACAGGCGTAGCATGCTGCGCGCAAGTTATCCAGGGGTGTCGTGGCCTATGTCGCACGCGCGGCGTGAATCTGGTGGACTGACGTTAACGAGTCTTGCGCGGGGGCAGACAGTGAGCGGGCAGATTCGGACACTTACAATGGGATCCCGGATGAAAGGGGAACGCCATGTCGGACGCGTCGAGCGCATATTCCACTGTCGTGGAGGACATCCTCAAGCTTGTGTGGAGCGCTGAGGAAGCCGGTCGCGACGGCGTCAAGCCCAAGGACGTCTCCGAACACATGGGAGTCGTTCCTTCGACCGCGACTGAGAACGTCCAGCGCCTCGCCCGCCAAGGCCTCGTGACGCACGAACGCTACGGGAGGGTGCGTCTGACCCCGCAGGGGCGGACGATTGCTCTGGGGATGGTACGCCGCCACCGCCTGCTCGAAACCTACCTGCATGAGGCGCTTGGGTTCTCCTGGGATGAAGTGCACGAAGAGGCGGAAATCCTCGAACACGCGGTCTCAGATCGGCTTCTCGACCGCCTTGACCGCGTGCTGGGCTACCCGACCCGTGATCCCCACGGGGATCCGATCCCGCGTGCCGATGGATCCAGTGATGGCCTCGCTGGTAGCCCTCTCGATGAACTCGACGCTGCGGCCGGGGGAATCGTCGACCGGCTGCCCGACCGCGACCCCGAGGCACTTCGCGCCTGGGAGGAGATCGGCCTCGTCCCGGGCGCTCGGATCGCTGTCGTCGCCACCGGAGCCGACGGAGTGACGGTCCTCCTTGACGATGGGCAGATGCTTGTCCTGGATCCCGCCCAGGCCTCGGGTATTATCGTCCGGGACTGAAGAGTGAGGGCGAACCTGTAGTAGCGGGATCGTTTGCTCCTGACGCATCCATAAGTGACGAGGCCCGGAAACGACCCAGCCCACCTGACCGATGGGGCCGGGCGGGCTGGGAGCGCCCTCGTGGGGCGTGCAGATGGGGGAGCGAGGGTGCTCAGGCGAGCGCAGCGGATCCCATCGACGGGGGCACGTGCGCACCGTGGCCCGCCGACAGGAGAGCCTGACGTAGCGTTGTCATTGCGCTATCGAGCTCCTCATCGGTGGCGGGTTCGGCCTTCGAGAGCAGAACGTCGGACTCGTCGCGCAGAGGAATCACGTGCAGGTGCGTGTGGGGGACCTCGAAGCCGGCGATGACGAGGCCAGCGCGTGGCACATCAAAGGCCACCTTCTGGGCGAGGCCGATCGCGCGTGCCACCTTCATCAGGTGCGCGGCCACGTCGGAAGGGGCGTCGGTCCACGCCTCGTAGGAGGTGCGCGGGACGACGAGGACGTGCCCGGGGGAGGTGGGTTCGATCGTTGCGAAGGCGACGCACAGGTCGTCTGCCCACACGAAGCGGCCGGGCCATACCCCCGTGATGATGTTGTCGAAGACAGTGCTCATGCGACTATTGTCACCTATTTGCGTCCGTTTCGTAAGGTCATCGCATCCGGCGGGGCGCGCGGGCGTGAACTACCCTGGTGGGGAGTATTGTTACGCGACCCATCGTTAAGCGAGGAACGCACAGATGAGCGAAAATCCGCAGAGTGCCCCGGCCCAGCGCTACACCGCTGAGCTCGCAGGCCAGATCGAGACGAAGTGGCAGGACCGCTGGGAGGAGCTGGGCACGTTCTACGCGGACAACCCCGCGGGCGACCTGGCTGGCCCGCTGGCGTCCCGCAAGCCCTACTTCATCCTCGACATGTTCCCCTACCCCTCAGGTAAGGGCCTGCACGTGGGTCACCCGCTCGGATACATCGCGACCGATACGCTTGCGCGCTACCGTCGCATGAAGGGCGACAACGTCCTGTACACGATGGGCTACGATGCCTTCGGTCTGCCGGCCGAGCAGTACGCCGTCCAGACCGGTCAGCACCCGGCGATCACCACGAATCAAAACATCGCGAACATGCGCCGTCAGCTGCGCCGCATGGGCCTGTCCCACGACTCGCGCCGCTCCTTCGCCACGACCGACATCGAGTACGTGCATTGGACGCAGTGGATCTTCCTGCAGGTCTTCAACTCGTGGTTTGATCCCGAGGCCACGGCTCCCGACGGCTCCCTGGGCGCTGCCCGCCCGATCAGTGAGCTGGTCGCCAAGCTTGAGTCCGGCGAGATCCGCCCTGAGGACGGCTCCGACTACGACTCCCTGGACCGCGCCGCCCAGGCGAAGGTCGTTGATTCCTACCGCCTTGCCTACGTCTCCGAGGCCCCCGTCAACTGGTGCCCCGGCCTGGGTACTGTTCTGGCCAACGAAGAGGTCACCGCTGACGGACGTTCCGAGCGCGGCAACTACCCGGTCTTCAAGCGCAACCTGCGTCAGTGGATGATGCGTATTACCGCCTACGGTAAGCGCCTCGCCGACGACCTCGACACGATCAACTGGCCCGAGAAGGTGCGCACGATGCAGCGCAATTGGATCGGCCGTTCCGAGGGTGCGACCGTCCGCTTCGACGTGCCCGGCGCGCGCGAGGTCGGCGCTTCCCTCGACTCCCTGGACGTCTACACGACGCGCCCCGACACGCTGTTCGGCGCGACCTTCATGGTCGTGGCCCCCGAGCACCCGATGCTCGGCGGAACCGTCGGTGGCGACGCCGGCGACGAGGCTGCCCTCACTCTGCCCGCCTCCTGGCCCGAGGGCACGAAGGACGCGTGGACGGGCGGAGCCGCCTCCCCCGCGGCGGCCGTGAGCGCCTACCGCGCCCAGGCCGCAGCCAAGTCTGAGGCCGAGCGCGCCGACGAAGAGCGTACCAAGACCGGCGTGTTCACCGGCCTGTTCGGCATCGATCCGGTCAACGGCCGCCCCGTTCCGATCTTCGTTGCCGACTACGTCCTGTGGGGCTACGGCACCGGCGCCATCATGGCGGTGCCCGCCCACGACGACCGCGACTGGGCGTTCGCCCGTGCCTACGACCTCGACATCGTGCGCACGATTGGCCCGGCGGGAGACCCCTACGGCCCCGACCTCGAGGCCGGCGCGTACACAGGTGACGGCGTGGCCGTCGACTCCGCGAACGATGAGATCGACCTCAACGGCCTCGCCAAGGACGAGGCGAAGGCCGCCATGATCGAGTGGCTGGTCGCCAAGGGCCTGGGCCACGGCACCGTTACCTACCGCCTGCGCGACTGGCTGTTCAGCCGCCAGCGCTACTGGGGCGAGCCCTTCCCGATCATGTGGGACGAGGACGGCGTCGCGCACGCCCTGCCCGAGGACATGCTCCCCGTCGAGCTGCCCGAGGTGAGCGACTACAGCCCGCGCACCTTCGATCCGGACGACGCCGATTCTTCCCCCGAGGCTCCGCTGGGTCGCGCCGAGGAATGGGTGAACGTCACCCTCGACCTGGGCGACGGCCCCAAGCGCTACCGCCGCGAGACCAACACGATGCCGCAGTGGGCGGGCTCGTGCTGGTACGAGATGCGCTACACCGACCCGACGAACTCCGACCGCTTCGCCGCCGAGGAGAACCTGGCCTACTGGATGGGACCGCGCGAGGGTAAGGTCAGCGGCGGCACCGACATGTACGTCGGCGGCGTCGAGCACGCTGTTCTGCACCTGCTCTACTCGCGCTTCTGGCAGAAGGTCCTCTTCGACCTGGGACACGTGCCGGACTCCGAGCCCTATCACACGCTCTTCAACCAGGGCTACGTGCAGGCCTACGCCTACACGGACTCGCGCGGCCAGTATGTGCCCGCCGACGAGGTTGAGGGCGACGAGACCAGCGGCTTCACCTACAAGGGCGAGCCCGTGGGCCGCGAGTACGGCAAGATGGGCAAGTCCCTGAAGAACATCGTCACTCCCGACGAAATGTACGACGCCTACGGCGCCGACGTCTTCCGCGTGTACGAGATGAGCATGGGTCCCCTCGACCTCTCGCGTCCGTGGGAGACCCGCGCGGTCGTTGGCTCCCAGCGATTCCTGCAGCGCCTGTGGCGTAACGCCGTTGACGAGGAGACTGGCGAGGTAACCGTGTCCGAGGCGCCCTCGGACGACAAGACGCGTCGCCTCGTCGCACGCACGATCGCCGAGGTCACCGAAGAGTACGAGAACCTGCGCATCAACACCGCGATCTCCAAGCTCATCGTCCTCAACAACCACCTGACCAGCCTGGACGCTGTCCCGCGCGATGCGATCGAGCCCCTGATTCTCATGCTCGCCCCGGTCGCCCCGCACCTGTGCGAGGAACTGTGGAGCCGCCTGGGCCACGAGGCTTCGCTGGCTCGCGAGCCTTTCCCGGTCGTCGAGGACGCGTCTCTGCTGGTCGAGGACACAGTCACGGCCGTCGTCCAGGTCAACGGCAAGGTGAAAGCCCGCATCGAGGTCGCCCCCTCCATCTCAGAGGAAGACCTCATCGCGGCCGCCCTGGCCGAGGCCCCGATCGTCAAGGCCCTCGGCGGGGCGGATCCCCTTAAGGTGATCGCCCGCGCACCGAAGCTGGTCAACGTCGTCGTCAAGAAGTGAGGTCGCATGCCTGAAGGCGATGCAGTCCGTCGCCTAGCCGGTACCCTCGACGAGCTTTTCGTCGGGGGTATCGTCTCGGCCTCGTCCCCGCAGGGGCGCTTTGCCTCCTCCGCGGCCCTCCTCGATGGGTGGGTCATGCAGCGGGTGCGCGTGCACGGCAAGCACATGTTCATTGGGTTCGTCCCGCCCATCGAAGGCGAGACGTACGAGACCGGCGTGTCCCTCCTCGAGGGCGCCGCGGCTGGCAGTGGGGAACCAATCCTCGGCGAGGATGCCCCCTGGCCGGACCGATGGGTGCATATCCACCTGGGCTTGTATGGCTGGTGGCGCTTCAACGGCGATGAGACCGTCGTCGACGAGGGTCACGGCGTTGCTCACCGCATCCCCAACGTCGAGAAGGGGGAGTGGAATGGCCACTCTGAGACTCGCTGGGGCGAGGGCTTCGGCGAGGCCAAGATGGGGGAATGGGAGCCGCCGGAGCCGGTCGGCGCCGTGCGCCTACGCGTGTATAACGACCACGCGGTCGCCGACCTGATCGGACCGAACCGCTGCGATCTCATCACGGATGAGGAACGCGTCAAGGCGGAGTCGAAGCTGGGCCCGGATCCCCTGGATGCCGGGGCGCGCTCGGACGCCGAGGCCATGGAACGTTTCGCTCAGGTCGCCCACTCCAAGAAGCGCGCGATCGGCGAGATCGTCATGGACCAGTCGATCATCGCGGGCGTGGGCAACATCTACCGCGCCGATGCTCTCTTCCTTGCGGGCATTTCTCCGCACCGTAAGGGTTCCAACATTTCGATCAAGCGCCTGCGCGAGCTCTGGGTCCTCATCTGTGACCTCATGAACCGCGGCCTGGCCGCCGGACGCCTGGATACGATGGATCCCGAGGAGGCCCCCAATCCGCCCATCGAGGGGGACGAGGAGGCCTCACGCTGGTACGTGTATCACCGTACGGACCGGCCGTGCCTGCGTTGCGGGACGCCGATCCGCGAGGCGCTCATGCAGAACCGACGCCTGTTCTGGTGCCCGTCCTGCCAGCGCTGAGCGCGCGAAAGGGCGTCAGGGGAGTGCGGGCCGTCGGGCTCGCACTCCTCGCCCTTTGTCAGGCGATCTCTTCGAATCCGAGGACCGAGTAAAGTTCGCGGGCTCCGCCGTGACGCCTGTCGAGGCGCAGGGTGAGAGAGTCGAATCCCCACTGCGAGCAGCGCGTGGCGACCTCGGAGACGAGGGCTGTCGCGATGCCGCGTCTGCGATAGTCGGGGGCGACGATCAGGTCAACCACGAAAGGACCGTCGGGAGCATCATCCCAGGGGGATTCACGCACGACGAGGATTGCCCCGACGAGCGTCCCCCCGTCCCATGCGCCGATGAACGAGTCTTCCGTGGTCGCCCCGAATGCGCCCTCGAATGTCAGGCGTAGTTCCTCGGAGGTTTCCATGAGCGCCTCAGGCGTGACGTCGTCGTCGTACGCCTCGAGGGTGAGCACCGCGAGCGCGGGGATGTCGAATGTCGTGAGCGTGGCGATCTCAATACCCTGGGGGCGATTCGCCGCTGACAACGCGTCCAGTGGGGCATGCAGAGTTCGAGCTTCCATAAACCAACTATAGGTGAGGGCGCTCACTTTGTCACGGCTCTTGAACGGATTCTCACAGACCACCGGTGACGAGGGCGAATATCCCTCAGATGTAGAGGGCAGGCTCCTCGAAGAAGTAGTTCGGATCGACGATGAGGTCGCGGTCGCGCGTGTCCTTCTCGGGCTTGGGGAGCAGGCGTGCGGGTACGCCGATTGCGACGGTTCCGCAGGGCACGTCCTTGACGACGACGGCGTTCGCGCCGATCTTGACGCCGGCGCCCACGGTGATGGGGCCCAGGACCTTCGCGCCGGCGCCGATCATCACGTGATCTCCGACGGTGGGGTGACGCTTACCCGGAGTCATGGCGACGCCGCCCAGAGTGACTCCGTGGAAGATGACGACGTCGTTGCCGACCTCGGCCGTCTGTCCGATGACCACACCCGTCGCGTGGTCGATGAAGACCCGTCGCCCGATGGTGGCCTCGGGGTGGATGTCCACGCCGGTGACGGCGCGGGCCATGGAAGACAAGACACGTGCGGGGGTTCGGGCGCCATGTGTCCACAGGGCATGGGAGACGCGGTGGGTCCAGAGAGCATGCACGCCCGGGTACGTCAGGGCAATCTCCAGGGCGGAAGTGGCCGCAGGATCGCGGCGCTGAGCCGTCACGAGGTCCTCGCGGAAGAGCCCGAGCGCTTTGGTGGGTAGGGCGCTTGATAGGGTCTTCGACAGGGCGCGTACGGCGAGCTTCACTTCGGTCCTCCTGGATGGTCGTCTAGGTCGGGAACGCACAGGTGGCCCCGGATATTCCATCCGAGGCCACCTTAGCGCGTGAACTGCGGCAGATCAGTCCTCGAGGCCGGCGAACAGCGCGGTCGAGAGGTAACGCTCACCCGTGTCGGGCAGGAGCGTGACAATCTTCTTGCCGACCAGCTCGGGACGGGCGGCGACGGCGGCCGTACCAGCCAGGGCAGCGCCCGAGGAAATGCCCACGAGCAAGCCCTCTTCGGCGGCCGCGCGGCGAGCGAACTCGAGCGCCTTGGCGGTCTCGACCGAGATGACCTCGTCCACCAGAGAAGCATCGTAGGTCTCGGGCACGAAGTTGGGCATGAGGCCCTGGATGCCGTGCGGGCCGGGGGTGCCGCCGGTCAGCAGGGGAGACTCGGCGGGCTGAACGCCGATGACGCGGACGTTCGGGTTCTTCTCCTTGAGGACCTTCGCGACGCCCGAGATCGTGCCGCCCGTGCCGACGCCGGCGACGAACACGTCGACCTGGCCGTCGGTGTCGGCCCAAATCTCCTCGCCGGTGTGCGCCACGTGGGCGGCAGGGTTGGCGGGGTTGGTGAACTGGGAGGCGATGATGGCGCCGGGACGCTCGGAAGCGATGCGCTCAGCCTCGGCGACGGCGGCGGAGACGCCACCCTTCGGGTCGGTGAGGACCAGCTCGGCGCCGAAGGCGCGCACGATCGCGCGGCGCTCGACGGACATCGAGGCAGGCATGACGATGACGACCTTGTAGCCGCGAGCAGCACCCACCATTGACAGGGCGATACCCGTGTTGCCGGAGGTGGCCTCGACGATGGTGCCGCCGGGGGCGAGGGCGCCCGCAGCCTCGGCTGCGTCGATGATCGAGCGGGCGATACGGTCCTTCACGGAGGATGCGGGGTTGAAGGCCTCGACCTTGGCAACCACGTCGACGCCGTCGCCGGCCACGTGGTTAATGCGGACGAGGGGGGTGCCGCCGATCAGATCGGCAACGGTGGAGGCAATGCGAGCCATGAGGGGTCCTTCCATAGGCAGATGTACCCCTGAATTGTCATACCCCGCTCGGAACCTCGTCTAGTTCAACCCGACGGGTTTCCACGTAGCGAAACTTTGCAACACCCGACGATGCTTGGGCCAGGCACGCGTCAATTGCGTCTCGGTCGCACGGATCGATCGCAATGCGCAGCGTGACGTCCGCGCCCCAGGTCGTGTCAATGATCGCGGCTCCTCGCGCGCGAAGCTCTGCTTCGATACGGCCCGCGTCCCCGGGGCTGAGCTGCGTTTCGAGGACGTCGCGCCCAACCAGGTAGGCGATAGGAGCCTGTGCTACGGTCTCGGACACGGACGTGGAGTAAGCACGTACGAGGCCACCTCCGCCCAGGAGGATTCCCCCGAAGTAACGCGTGACAACGGCCGTCGCATTCCAGGTATCGGAGGCGCGCAGTGCCTCCAACATGGGTGTGCCCGCCGTGCCCGAGGGCTCACCGTCATCCGATGAATGCTGCAGAGGGGCGGCATCCGGCGGGTCAATCAGGTAGGCAGAGCAGTTGTGACGCGCCTGAGGATTCTCGGACTTGACCGCATCGATGAGCTCGCGCGCCTCCTCGGGAGTGTCCGTCCTGGCGAGCGTCGTAATAAACCGGGAACGCTTAATCTCAATCTCGTGGGTGAGGAGCGTACCGGAGGCGAGCGTGCGAAGAACGGACATGCGCCCAGTCTACCGAGAGCTCGCACCCGTCCGTCTGTAACCAGGATCGCAGGTGCGGAAGGTATCGCAATGTGCTTCAGCGCGCTGTTCGTGGTAGTCTTGTCGGGTTGTCGCCGTGCGCCCGCGTGGCGCACCGATCAGAATAGTCGTCGAGAAAGAAGAGGAGCGGTAAGACATGGCAGTTCCCAAGCGCAAGATGTCCCGTGCAAACACCCGCACCCGCCGGTCTACCTGGAAGGCTGATCTTACCGAGCTGAACACCGTCAAGGTTGCCGGCCGTGAGATCCGCGTGCCCCGCCGCCTGGCCAAGGCCTACAAGAACGGCCTCCTGGACGTCGAGGGCTGACCTCGCTTCCACACACGGGCCCGGGACTTGGCGTCCCGGGCCTTTGTCATGCCCGCAATTCGCGGAGAGCGAGTCGCCTGCCCCAGTGGTCGTCGGCGCGCGCCCAATGAGAGAGCCCGAGAAGGGACGCACATGATTCTGCCGACGACCATCCTTACAATGAACGGGGGAGTGGGCCACGGCCTCGTCGCAGCATCCGCAACCGGAGGTACCGAGGACGCCATCGTCTCCCTCTTCCTGATCGCCGCTGCCGCAGCCGTCGCGCCCCTGCTCTCGTCGCTCACCCACAAGCGTGTACCGGACGTCGTCTGGCTGCTCATCCTTGGTGTGATTATTGGTCCACATGTTCTCGGACTGGCATCCGTCACCGAGCCGATCTCCCTCTTCCGCGAGGTCGGCATGGGCATGCTCTTCCTCATCGCGGGCACCGAAATCGACGTACAAGAGGTGCACGGGCGGGCAGGTAGGCGCTCGCTGCTCACCTGGCTGGCATGCTTCGGCATCGGCCTGGCCGTCTCCTGGGTGGCGGTGGCCGCCTCGGGCACAACGGGGGTCGCTACCGCGACGTACCTCGCCCTGGCCATCGCGCTGACCTCGACAGCGCTCGGCACCCTGCTGCCCATCCTCATGGAGGCCGGTGTCATGGGAACCACCATCGGCAAGGCGGTCCTCGGCCACGGCGCTGTCGGTGAACTCGCGCCGATCATCGCGATGTCACTGCTGCTGTCGGCACGCAGCCCCTGGGCGTCAGCGATCATTCTTCTTGTGTTCGCGGTGGGATCGGTCGTTGCCGTTGCCATTCCGACGCGCTTTATCCTCAAACACCCCGCGATCGGGCGGACGATCCTCCACGGCGCGCAGACCTCGCAAAAGACGCTTATGCGCGTCGTCATGGTTGTCCTCACCGGTCTCATGGCCCTGTCTGCGGTCATGGAGCTGGACATGGTACTCGGCGCGTTCGCGGCCGGTATCATCGTGCGCGCACTGGCCCCCGGCAACTTCACGATGGTCGAAGGGGAGCTGCGTACGCTTGGCTTCTCGTTCCTCATTCCGCTGTTCTTCGTCACCTCGGGCATGAACATTTCACTGAGCGCCGTCGCGGGCTACCCGTTCCTGCTCGTCGCCTTCGTTGGCGCGATTCTCGTGGTGCGCGGCGCACCCATCGTCCTGATGGAACGGTTCTACGGATCGATCGAGCGCGTCGGCTGGACGGACGCAGTGCGTATTGGCCTGTACGGCGCGACCGGCCTGCCCATCATCGTCGCCGTTACCGAGCTGGGCGTCTCAACGGGCGTCCTGCCCTCGTGGCTCGCCTCCCTGCTTGTCGTCGCGGGCGCGATGTCTGTGCTCCTCTTCCCGCTGCTCGCCTTCCTGCTTGGGTGCGCTGGTGGAAAGGCGCGCTAACCTCCGCTAGTCTTACAGGCGGCGCACCGCGCCATGCCTCCGTAGCTCAATGGATAGAGCAAGGGCCTTCTAATCCCGAGGTTGCAGGTTCGAGTCCTGTCGGAGGCGCCAGCTATCTCCCTGCGCCCGTCTCATTCCTGAGACGGGCGCTGTCACAAACTCCCGTTCCGTGGACCCCTTCTGCGTCACCCGCACGAAGACGGACATACTGGGGGCATGAACGCACGAACGAACATCACCCGTCGCATGTGCGGGTCCATTCGTACCCGAATGTGCGCCTGACGCCGACGTCCGCCATTCCTTAGGTTCGGCCCTACCACCACAACCCGCGCCGATGCGCACCCACGTGAGGGCTAGCCGCAACACGAGAGTTACATCGTGCCCTTCTCTGACGACGAATACGCCTGTCCCTGCACCCACGACCACGAGCCCACGCTCCTGTCCTTCGAGGTCATGCCCCCGCGCAAGCCCTCCCTGGAAGAACCCTTCTGGAATACGGTTGACCAGCTGCTGCACGTGCGCCCCGACTTCATGTCGGTTACCTATGGCGCCGGCGGCAAGGACCGCTCCAACGCCCGCTCGACGGTCCACCGCCTCGTGCGTGACACCCCGATTCAGCCGATCGCGCACCTGACCTGCGTGGGTAACTCGACCGAAGAGGTCGTCTCCACCGTCTACGACTACCTCGATTCGGGCGTTCGTACCTTCCTGGCTCTGCGCGGTGACCCGCCGGTGGGGCAGGACGACTGGGAGCCCGGCCCCGGCGGCGTCGGCAGCGCCACCGAGTTGATCCACCTCATCCGCACTGTCGAAAAGCGCCGCTGCGACGCTCACCCGGGCGAGGCCCTGCGCTCCGCGTTCAAGCCGCTGACGATTGCGGTGGCCACCTTCCCGGCCGGTAATCCCGCCGCCGGAACCACGCCCGCGCAGGAAGTCGAGCGCCTCCTCGTCAAGCAGGCAGCAGGCGCCTCCTTCGCTATCACGCAGCTTTTCTGGGACGCCGACGTCTACGCCTCCTTCGTCGAACGCGCCCGCCGCGCCGGCGTCACCATCCCGATCGTGCCCGGCATGCTGCCGGCCACCGACCCGGCTCGCCTGCGCCGTGTCCAGGACCTCACCGGCATCGAGGTCCCCGAATACCTGCTGACGACACTGTCGGACTACCCGCACCAGGAAGCGCGCGACGAGTTCGGCGCCGTCTTCGGGTCACGTCTCATCCACTCCGTCCTGGAGGCGGGCGCTCCCGGCGTCCACCTCTACACCTTCAACCGCTCCAAGCCCGTCTTGGACATCCTCGCCCTCATGGGAGTGACGCCTGACCCGCTGCGGTCCGGCGCTTCGTCCCCCGATACCCGCGCCTGAGCGCATCACCATCCACCCTGCGGCAGGGTGCGGGTCTCCCGCGCACGCCGAACGAGTAGCACACCCAAGGAGAACACCATGTCTGCTGCGACCACGCAGTTCCCTACCGCCACGATCCTGGCCTATCCGCGTATCGGCCGTGGCCGCGAGCTCAAGCGCGCCCTCGAGGCCCGCTGGGCCGGGCGCATCACCGATGCCGAGCTGATCCAGGCCGCCAACGATCTGCGCAAGGAGAACCTCGCGCGCCTCGTCGAGCTGGGCCTGAACCCCTCCGACGCGTCCCTGGCTGACGCGCCCTCCCTGTACGACCACGTCCTAGACGCGACCATCCTCCTGGGCGCCATCCCGCCGCGCTTCGCTGGCCGTGAGGGCCTCGACCTCTACTTTGCGCTCGCCCGCGGTGACGACAAGGTCGGCCCCGAAGAAATGACGAAGTGGTTCGACACCAACTACCACTACCTCGTTCCCGAGATTGGCCCCGACACGCCCCTGCGCTTCGCCGATGACACGATTACCCGCCGCTTCACCGAGGCCCGCGAGTGGGGCTACGTGACCCGTCCCGTCCTGGTCGGCCCCGTCACCTACCTGGCCCTGGCCAAGGCCGACCCGGCTACCCCGGACTTCGACCCGCTCACCCGCATCGACGAGGCCGTGGCCGCGTACGAGGAGGCGCTGGCCTCCCTGCACGCCGCGGGCGCCCCGTGGGTCCAGCTCGACGAGCCGGCCCTCACCTCCGACAACCTCTCGCGCACCCGCGTTGAGCTGGGCGAGCTGGCCGCCCGCGTCTACGAGCGCCTGGCCGCCTCGCAGAACCGTCCGCAGATCCTGCTCACCACCCCCTACGGCGATGCCTCCCACGCGGTGGGTGCCCTGGCCAAGACGGGCGTCGAGGCTCTTCACGTTGACACGCTGCGCGGCTCGCTGCCGAAGGGCGCGGACCTGTCGGGCGTCACTCTCGTTGTTGGTGCGGTCGACGGCCGCTACATCTGGCGCGCCGACCTGGCCCAGCTGCGCCAGACCCTGAAGGCCGCTCAGGCCCTGGGAGCCGCACGCGTCACCGTCGCCACCTCCAACTCCCTCCAGCACGTGCCGCACGATACCGCGCTGGAGACCTGGGACGACGCGACCCTCAACGAGAACCTGCACGCCTGGCTCGCCTTCGCCGACCAGAAGATTCTTGAGGTTGTCACTCTGGCCCGCGGCCTGGATGAAGGTTGGGACGCTATCGACGCCGAGGCCGCCGAGGCTACCCGCGTCCTTGAACAGCGCGCCGTCGCTCCCGGCGTCGTGCGTCCCGAGGTTCGCAGCCGCACCGCCGCCCTCACCGACGCTGACCGCGCCCGCGAGCCCTACCTGGAGCGCGAAGCCGCCCAGACCGAGCGCCTCCACCTGCCCCCGCTGCCCACGACGACCATTGGATCGTTCCCGCAGACCACCGAGATCCGTAAGGCCCGCGCCGCCAACGCCCGCGGCGAACTGTCCGACGCGGACTACGAGGCCCGCATGCGTGAGGAGATCGCCTCGGTTATCGCTCTCCAGGAGGAGCTGGGCCTGGACGTCCTCGTCCACGGCGAGGCCGAGCGTAACGACATGGTCCAGTACTTCGCCGAGCTGCTCGATGGCTTTGCTGCCACGCGCAACGGCTGGGTGCAGTCCTACGGCTCGCGCTGCACGCGTCCCTCCGTCCTGTGGGGCGACGTCTCTCGCCCCGCGCCCATGACCGTGGGCTGGACCAGCTACGCCCAGTCGCTCACCGACAAGCCCGTCAAGGGCATGCTCACCGGCCCCGTCACGATCATCGCGTGGTCCTTCCCGCGCAACGACCTGCCTCTCGGCGAAATCGCCGACCAGATCGGCCTGGCCCTGCGCGACGAGGTGTCCGACCTCGAGGCCGCCGGCATCGCCGCAATCCAGGTCGACGAGCCCGCCCTGCGCGAACTCCTGCCCCTGGACGCCGACCGTCACGCCGACTACCTGAACTGGTCCGTGGGATCCTTCCGGCTGGCCACCTCCTGCGTGCGCCCCGACACCCAGATCCACACGCACCTGTGCTACTCCGAATTCGGCCAGATCATCGACGCCATCAAGGGCCTGGACGCCGACGTGACGTCCATCGAGGCGGCTCGCTCCAAGATGGAGGTCGTCCCCGAGCTCGCCGAGGCCGGCTTCGACCACGGCATCGGCCCCGGCGTGTGGGACATCCACGCCCCCCGCGTCCCCAGCACCGAGGAACTCGCCGAGCTCATCGGCCTGGCCGCTGACGCCGCGGCGGTCTCGCGCCTGTGGGTCAACCCCGACTGTGGCCTCAAGACCCGCGGCTACGAGGAAACGAAGGCGTCGCTGGACAACCTTGTCTCTGCTACTCGGCAAGTGCGTGCCCAGCGCGGCCTGGAGAGCTGAGCGTTCTCCTAGGCGATAGGTGGGGGCGGGCCCAATGGACCCGCCCCCACCGTTTGTGTCTGTCCTGGCTCCTCGCCGCGCTCGTACGAGCCTGTACCAGGGCATCTGTACCGTGAACACATCCTGTCACAGAGTCTCATCTAGTGGTCATGGTGTTGCCCGGACGGAAAACGTCCGACAAACTTAAAGCCATGACGACCTTCGCGAACCCCATGTGCTGCCCCTGCGGTGGCATGATGTCGCGAATGTGTATGTGATTGACGCCCCAGATACCCCTGTCAATCACCGCCGCAGTGATATACCCACGCCGATAGTGGGAGTGCGGCCCCGAAGAATCGGATACACCCATGACCCTCGTCAACACCCCTGCCGCCTCCGTCCGCGCCGACAACGACACCCCCACCTCCTACGAGGAATTCCTCGACGTTCTCGCCGGCCTGCGACTGAGCTCCTCCCGCATCGACATTGACATCGACCGCGGCCAGGTCACCCTCGACGGACGCGACGCGGGCCTGTCCGCCAAGGAACACGACCTCCTGGCCCACCTCGCCGCCAACGCCGACCGCTCCGTCACCCGCGACGAACTCTTCGCCTCCGTGTGGGCCGACTCTGAACTCGGCTCCGACTCCCGCACCGTCGACGCCCACATCCGACGCCTACGCAAGAAGCTCTCCATCCTGCCCGACCTCATCTCCACGGTCCGCGGCGAAGGCTACCGCTTCAACTCCACCCCCTCCGTGCGCGTGCGCGTCACCCGCCCCGTCACCCTCGCCGCCTGAGCCACCCTCGCGGCGGACCCCGCCGCCACACCCGGCCGCGCCACCGCACACATCGGCCCAGTGGCCACCCCGGGCGGCACCCAAGCCAGCCACGCGCCCAGGGATAGACAAAAGGGGAGAGGGGCCACGGCCTCGTCCCCGAAACCGCGCCCCCTCTCCAGCGCTTTACGTGCCTCTCTCAGATCACGAGTCGCGTGATCTCCGAATCCAGCGGCAGCTCCTCGACATGCAGGGGAGAAGCCTCCATGCGGTGTCGAAGCCCATCGATGTCATCCGGGTTCGACAGGTCGATACCAACCAGTGCAGGTCCGAGCTCGCGGTTGTTCTTCTTCGTGTACTCGAAGTGCACGATATCGTCCGCGGGACCCAGCACATCCGACAGGAAGACGCGCAGCATGCCCGGCTGCTGTGGGAAGGTCACGAGGAAGTAATGACGCAACCCCTCGTGGCGCAGCGAGCGTTCCATGACCTCGGCGTAGCGCGTCAGGTCGTTGTTACCGCCCGACACGACGCAGACAATTGCGCCGTCGGAGCGGCCGAGCAGGGCCTTGCGATCCGCCGGATCCGTCAGGTACACGTGCGCGGCCGTAGACGCGAGCGCACCCGCAGGCTCGGCGATGACGCCGTCGGACTGGTAGAGCTCCAGCATCTCCGTGCACACCGCGCCCTCCGGCACAACCAGCACGGAGTCAACGAACTGCGAAGCGATATGGAAGGGGAGCGAGCCCGCGCGACCCACCGCTGTACCATCCACGAAAGGATCGACCTTCGCCAGAGACATCGGCTGACCCGCCTCAAGAGCCGCGTGCATCGACGCTGCGCCCGCAGGCTCCACGCCGATGATTCTGACCTCCGGACGGTTCGCGCGTAGCCACGTCGCGATACCCGCGATGAGGCCGCCACCGCCCACGGGGACCAGGACGGCCGCTGTGTCTTCAGGCATCTGCTCCTCGAGCTCGACGCCAATCGTGCCCTGCCCGGCGATCGTGAACGGATCATCGTAGGGGTGAACATAGGTCCGGCCCGTCGCGCGCGCAGCCTCCTGGGCCAGCGCGTTCGCGCGGTCGAACGTGCCATCCACGATGACCTGCTCGACCCACTGCCCACCAATCGTCGCGATACGGCGGCGCTTCTGACGGGGCGTATTCGAGGGTAGGTAAATCGTGCCGCGCACGCCCAGGTGAGCGCAGGCATACGCCAGGCCCTGCGCGTGGTTACCGGCCGAGGCGCACACGACGCCGCGCTCGCGCTCGGCAGGGGACAGGAGCGACATGCGCGCGTAGGCGCCACGCACCTTGAAGGAACGGCACTTCTGCTGATCCTCACGCTTGAGCAGAATATCCACGCCGGCCTCGGCGGACAGACGCTCGGAACGATCCAGGTTTGTGCGAACGGCAAGCCCCTCCAGGGCGGTGGCTGCCTGACGGATGTCCTTCGGTGTCGTCACGTGAGAACTAGCGGTCATAAGAACTCCTTCCAATACCCTTCTAGTGTAGTAGTGGCCACCGCCCCCAAGTCCCACCCAACCGTATGACCCAGAGCGCACTAACATAGAAGGCGTGAAAACTTTGAAAGACCCCCTGGTCTGGATTGACTGCGAAATGACCGGCCTGGACGTCCAGCGTGACGCCCTCATCGAGGTGGCCGTGGTCGTGACTGACGGCGACCTGCGAATTGTCGACCCCGGCATGGATGTGCTCATTACGCCGCCCGCTGAGGCTCTCGACAACATGAACGATTTCGTGCGCAACATGCACACGTCCTCCGGGTTGCTTGACGATCTGAAGACGAGCGCTGTGTCGATGGAAGAGGCGACCGAGCAGGTCCTGTCCTACATTAAGCGCTTCGTGCCCCAGCAGGGCAAGGCTCTCCTGGCGGGTAACTCGGTGGGTACCGACAAGATGTTCCTCGAGGCGAACATGCCCTCTGTCATCGACCACCTGCACTACCGTCTCGTGGACGTCTCCTCCATCAAGGAGCTGGCCAAGCGTTGGTACCGCGCCGCTTTCACGGAGTCGCCTGACAAGCATGGCGGCCACCGCGCGCTGGCCGACATCCTGGAGTCCATCCAGGAGCTCGAGTACTATCGCCGCGTGCTCTTCCCGGCCGAACCGGTGACGACTGAGCGTGCCCGCGAGGTGGCCCGCGAGGTTGTTGCCCTGGGCATCCCCGAGATGGTTGAGGCAGCCGAGGCCTGATCTGAACGCTGAGCGGCGGTATCCCTGCGGGGTGCCGCCGCTTTGCTATGTCTGGCGTGCCCGCCGTGAGAGGCGCAGTGCACAGGCGCTGTCGGCGCCGTCCGGTTATCCACAGGGCCACAAGCGGCACGTGCGTTATCCACAGGGGGAGTGCGAGCGCTTGAAAGGACATGCCTCGCGGGGCTTTCCTGGACGTATCCGGCCAGCGCCGGCCAGACCAGACAAAGGATGCAACGATGCAGGATATTTCGACGACCCTGAGGGGTCGCATCGGGTCAGAACCCTCAATGAAGCACGTCAAGGGCGACATCTGCGTGACGACCTTCCGACTCGCGATCACGCGATGGCGCTTCACGACGGATGCACGCACAGGCAACGCCTCCTACGTGGAGGACGGTGCCTACTGGTACACCGTGGAAACCTGGGACACGCTCGCCTCTAACGTGTTCCGCAGCTGCCGTAAGGGCGATCCCGTTGTCGTGGTTGCTCGTCCCGTTCCCAACGGGTGGGTCGATGGGGCTGGTCAGATCAGATCATCGATTGTCTACCGGGCCTCCTCGGTCGGCCATGACCTGGCGCGGGGGACCTCCCAGTTCAGAAAGAATGGATCGCATTCGACCAACGAAGCCGCGGGAGGCACGGAGGGCGATCCCTATTCGACGAGGTCTGGGTCGGTTTCTGCGGTCATGCCGCAGGGGGCGGGAGCGGAGCCCGAGCTCACGAACGAGACGCACACGAACGCGATTGTTCGCGACGAGGGGCCGGATATCGTGCCTGATGGAGCAGACGCACAGCACGAAGAGTTGGCGCTTCACGCTCCGATTGCTGGGGCGGGAGGCGACCGGGCGCCTGTGGGCGCACCGGAGGGAGACGTTGGGTCCGAGGGTGAATCCTCGGAACCGGGCAGAAACGCTGTCTCGTGCTTTGACTATTCGGCGGTGGACCACGGCGGTATCGATGCGACGAAAAACGCGTCGTTCGAGCCTCTTGACGCTGAGACGGTCGAACCCCCTGACGCCGCCTAGACGGGCACGTCCACGATCGCGACCTGCGCGATGGCGTACGTCCCGTCGTGGCTGATGGAGACGAGCACGCTCCATGAGGAAGGAACCCCGAGCGTTTCCTCGCAGGCAGCCGCGACTTGGCCGTGCAGCGCGAGAATGGGACGGTTCCACTCGTCGTGGATCACCTCAATCTCGCGCCAGTCCACGTCGTCGGCTCCGATGCGGGGTGGAGTGCTGAAGCGGGCACACGACCAGGCCTTGATAAAGGCCTCCTTTGCGGCCCATAGGCCGCCCGCGTGACGGGCTACGGCCTCGTCATAGCGGGCGGAACCGGGCTGGGTGCCCGAGGTAGCGGCGGCGCGGGCGCGGACCCGGCGGGCCTCCCTGGGCGTCAGAACGCCGTCCAGGAAGGCCGACCCCGGCGCCCTCACCTGAGCGGCAAACTCAGGCAGGGAAACCAGGTCAACGCCGAGCCCGCGCATCGCTCACTTGCCTTCCGGCAGGTGGTAGAAGCCGTCCTCGCCGAGGCGTGCGTTCGGATCCAGCAGGATCGCAGCCTCGACCTCGTGCGCGTCACCCGCAGTGCCCGCAGCCGGGTCGTCGGGCAGGCGGCGACCCTCCACCGAGGTGAACAGCGGGGCGTGGCCCAGCATGCCCATCTCGATGTGACGCTGGCCGTTGCGCAGTCGGCGATCCGATGCTGCGCGCCACGCCTCGAGGCGCTCGCGTCCGGCCTCGCGCTCCACGATGGCCTCGAAGGCAGCCGGGTTAACCAGCGCCAGGAAGCCGGAGACGTGACCGAAGCCGAGTGAGGTCGCGAACGCCGCACGCACCGGTCCGCGAGAGGACAGGTTGAGCGGGGAACGCAGCCACACGAGCGGGCTGTACTGCTCCATCGCGTCGTCGACGCAATCCAGCGCGACGTTCGCGGGGATCAGACCCGTGCGGAACACATCGATGATGCCGCCCACCTGGAACACGCACGCGCCGCCCTTCGCGTGACCCGTGAGGGTCTTCTGCGAGATGACCAGCAGTGGGTTGCCGGGGGTACGGCCCAGCGCCATGCCGACGCGGGTGTGCAGATCCGACTCGTTGGGGTCGTTGGCGTTCGTGGACGTGTCGTGCTTGGACACGAAGGCCACGTCGTCGATACCCACGCCGAGCTCGCCTAGGTTGCGGGCGATGACCGAGTCGCGTCCGCCGCGCGCCACCGCGAGGGCACCCAGGCCGGGCGCCGGAATCGAGGTGTGCGCACCATCGCTGAAGGTCTGCGCGTGTCCCACGACTGCCAGGACCGGCAGGTTCATGTCGAGCGCCACCGACGCGCGGGTCAGCAGCACGGTACCGCCACCCTGCGCCTCGACGAAGCCACCGCGGCGGCGGTCGTTAGCGCGCGAGACGAAGCGCGAGGAAATGCCGCGAGCGAGCAGCTCGTTCGAGTTCGCCGTCGCGTTCATCGCGCCGAAGCCCACGATCGACTCCACCTGGATGTCGTCAATCGCGCCGGCCACGACGAAGTCAGCCTTGCCAGCCTTGATCTTGTCGACGCCCTCCTCGATGGACACCGCGGCGGTCGCGCAGGCGCCGACCGGGTTGATCATCGAGCCGTAGCCGCCCACGTAGGACTGCATCGTGTGTGCAGCCACGACGTTGGGAAGGGTCTCCTGCAGGATGTCCTGCGGGTATTCCTCGCCCAGGAAGCGGTCGACGAACAGCTTGTGCATCGAACGCATGCCACCGAAGCCGGTGCCCTGCGTGGAAGCAACGGTCGCCGGGTGGACGACGCGCAGCAGCTCGGCGGGGCTGAAGCCAGCGGACACGAACGCGTCGACGGCGGAGACCAGGTTCCACACGGCGATCGGGTCGATCGAGTCCAGCATCGAGGCCGGGATACCCCAGCGAGCCGGATCGAAGTCGGTGGGGAACAGGCCACCGATGCGGCGGTTGAGGGTCGCGCGACGAGGTACACGCACCTGGGCGCCGGACTTGCGGGTCACCTGCCACTCACCGAACGCGGTCTGCTCGATCACGGTGAACTGCGGGTCAGCCTCGGCGTAGGAGCGAGCCTCGGTCTCGTCCTCGACCGTGAACGTGATGTCGCGGTCCAGGAAGACCATCGCCGACTCGGGCGTGTAGCCGTCGTGCAGCGGGCCGTCATCGTGGAAGAAGCGCACGCCGGAGCGGGCCACGACCTCGTCGCGGTAGCGATCGAAGATCTCCGACTCGGGGACCAGCTGGTCGTCCTTGTCGTACCAGCCGCCCACGGGGGTGTCCGACCAGGTCAGCAGGCCGGTCATCCAGGCCAGTTCGAGCACGCCCGCAGGGGTGAGCTCGACGGTGCCATCGGTGTGGATACCGAGCTCGGCCTGCACGCGGGTACGGGCGCTGCCCCACGGGCCGACCTCGCCGTGACCGACGATGACGACCGTGTTGGCCAACGACGCCGTGGTGTGGCCCCACTGCGACGGCTCGACGTGCGGCACGGTGACCTGCGTGGGCGAGGGCAGCGCGGACACGGTCGCAACCGGCTCAGATGCGGGTGTCTCGGGAGCGGCGGCCTCGGCCTGTGCGCGTAGGGCGCGCAGGTCGATGGAGGAGTCCAGGCCGCCGGTCAGGTCGGCGTCTACCGGGGCGTTGGCAGCCTGGGCGCGAACCTCGGCGCTCGAGAGGGTAAGCAGCTGCTCAGCCATTTCCTCGGTCGACCAGGTACGTACGCCAGCAGCCTCGACGGCGGCGACCATTGGGTCGTTGCCGCCCATGAGGCCGGTGCCACGCACCCAACCGATACGCGGGTGAGCGATCGACACGCGCGAACCCCAGATCGGCTCGGCCGCCCAGCGTGTCGCGATCGCGTCGAAGGATGCCTTTGCCTCGGCGTACGCGCCGTCGCCGCCGAAGATGCCGCGGTTCGGAGAACCGGGCAGCACGACGTGCAGGCGGTGGTCAGCGTGCGTGTCGGAGCCGATCACGCACAGGCCGGCGATGGAGCGTTCGACGCTCCACAGCAGCAGGCGCATCTGGTTCTCGGAGGCAGCGCCCGCGTCGGCCAGCGTGCCGGAGACGCGAGGAGCAGCGAAGGGGTAGAACAGCGTCGGGACCAGGGCTTCCTTGGTCACCTTGATGTCGGCGCCCACGGACTTGGTCTGCTCGGTGCCGATCCACTCCACGAGCGCATCCACGTCGCGGTAGGAGGCCAGGTTCGCGGGAACCAGCCACAGCTTGGCGCAGCCTGCAGCATGCGTCCGGTAGAGATCCTTGGCGAAGGCCAGGCGCGCAGCGGAGATCGACGAGGAGGTCGCGATGACGGTTGCGCCGCCGGCAAGCAGGCCACCCACGACCGCGCCACCGATGGAGGCGGGGGTCATACCGGTGACCACTGCGACGTCATTCGCGTAGGGCAGCTCCGCGGCGGAGGAGAGCGCGTCGGCCGCGATCTGCTCCAGGCGAGCCGCACGCTCGTGATCACCCTCGGCGTGCAGGCGGTTCGCCCAGTACGCGGCCTGCTCGGCCACTGCGCGGCCGGTGCCCACGAAGGACGCGCCCTCGGTGAGGGTGCCTTCGGCGACGTAGCGGGCGACGTCCTCACGAGCGGATGCCCAGCGGTCGTCCAGCAGGACGGCGCGCGCGGCGTCGAAGCGAGGCTCAACGAGGTCGACCCAGCCCGAACCGAGCTCGGCCGCGACCGCGTCGATGACGCGCGCGTCATCGGAGGAATCCTCCCCGGTGGGGGCGGGGGCGTTCAGACCCAGCTCGGACAGGATCGTGCGAGCGGTCTTGGCCAGGACGCCGTCCTCACCGGTCACGGACGCGGCGTAGGCGTCGAGAGCGGCGGAATCGACGACACCGCCACCGGCGGAACCGCCTGCGCTGGGCAGCGACACGGCAATGCCTTCGCGGGCCGCGACGGCAGCCACTGCCGCATCGATGAGGGCATCGACGCCCGCGGCGTTCGTCGGAGCATCCAGGGGCAGGGTCGCCAGGTCCCCGTCGCGGGTCGAGGCGCCCTCACGGGTACCCAGGACGATCTCAGCGGTGACATGCTGGGCCCAACCGGTGCCCAGCTGCCACGTTCCGGTGACACGCTCCGTGATACGGCCGGCCTTGACGCCAGCGGCACCGAACAGCTTGCGCGTGCGCTCCTTGACGGCCTCGGCCAGAACCGGGCCGAAGGGCTTGTAACCCTTGGCAGCCTTGTCGACCGTCGCGGACAGCGTCGCAACATCTGCCTCGCCGGCGCCGTCGATCGAGTTCAGGCCCAGCTCGGAGGACATGTCCATGAGCAGCTGGTTGCGGCGCGAGGAGACGCCGTTGGTGAGCGACTCGGTCGTGTCAGTGGCGCCGACCTCGTCGATGCGGATCTTCGCGGACAGCGCCAGCAGGGCGTGAATCGCGGAGGACGCGGTGAAGGGCAGGTCCGCGACGTCGGCACCCGAGGGGCCGCCGGTCGGCGCCGCAGGGGCAGCAGCCGGAGTAGCCTCGACCGCAGGGGCGGCCGGTGCAGGCGTGGGAGCTGCCTCGGCGGTGGGAGCCTCCGGGGTGATCTCCTCGTCCTCATCGTCCTCGATCACGGCGACGTCGGTCGCGTAGACGCGAGGCTCGTCGCGCTGGACGTTGAACACGTCGACGCGGGAGAGAGCGAACTCGGGGGCGAGCAGGGTGCGGGAGGCCAGGTTGGCCAGTGTCGGGGCGGCACCCAGGCCCACCTCGATGACCTGATCGACGCCCAGGCCGGCAACACCGGGGGCTGCTTCTTCAGTCGAAAGCAGCACGCGCTGCGTCTCGATCCAGCGCACCGGGGAGGCGAACTGCCAGCACAGGAGCTCGATGAGCAGCGTGCGGGTCAGGACACCCGGGTTGGCCAGGGCCGCGTCCCATGCGCCTTCCGTCTCGAGCAGGTTACGCACCGTCTCCGAGGGAACCACGTCGAGGATGGACTGGGCGAACTCGCGGGTCAGCTCGAAGGGACGCGCCACCAGGTTGGGGATGTAGCGGCCCACGAGCTTCGCGGGATCAATCTCGGCGGGAATACGTTCGTCGAGCTTCGTACGGAAGTCCGCCACGCCGCTGCGCAGGACAGTGGAGTGGAAGGGCACGTCGATGCCGGGAACGTACATGAAGGGACGCTTGCCGCCGCGCTCGGCAGCGCGCTTGCTGGCGTCCTCCTCGAGGGCCTTCAGGCCCGCGACCGTGCCGGCGACCGCGTACTGCTGGCCCGCCAGGTTGAAGTTCACGATCTGGAGGAACTCACCCGAGGCCTGAGCGATCGAGGCGACGTACTCCACGACGTGGGCATCGTCGACGCCGAACTGGTTCGGACGCAAGGCGCCCATGCGGTAGTTTGAACGGCCCTTCTCATCGCGGGGCACGAGCGAGTGCATCGTGGAACCGCGCTGGAAGACCAGGTCGAGGACGATTTCGAGCGGGAAGACCTCGGCGTACGCGGCCAGAGCGTCGTATTCGCCCAACGAGTGACCGGCGAAGGCAGCACCCGGAACCAACACGCCCTCTTCGCGCATGCGGGCCGTCTGGCCAATCGCCAGGGTCGCGAGCGCAACCTGCGTGAACTGGGTGAGGTTCAGGACTCCCTCGGGGTGACGGTAGGTGATGCCGCGCGCCACGATCTCGGTCGGGTTGTCGCGCACGATCGCCAGGATGGAGAAGCCCATCGCCGAGCGGGTGTGTGCATCCGCGCGGCGCCAGACCTCGTCGACAGCCTTGGACTTGGTGCGCTCGTCGAGGCCCATGCCAGCACTTTGGATGCCCTGGCCGGGGTAGACGTAGGCGACCTTCGGGGCGAAGGTGTAGGCCGACGCACGCGAGACGACCTGCTTGTCGATGCGGCAGGTGACCTCGAGGGACAGGCCGCCGCCGACGACGCGGCCCACGCGCTCGACGGTGATCTCGACCTCGTCGTTCAGGTCGACGGTGCCGTACATGTAGTACGTCCAGCCCGCGATCTGAGCGCCGCCCTGACCGGCGACGACGGCCTCGGCAGCGTGCTGAGCGGTGGCCGACAGCCACATGCCGTGCACGAGGGGCGCGTCCATGCCGGCGACCTTGGCGGCCGCGTAGGAGGTGTGGATCGGGTTGTAGTCACCCGACACAATCGCAAACGGCGTCATGTCGTCGGGGGCTTTGACGCTCACGCGACGCAGGACCGAGCGGGGCGTGTCCACGACCTCGACGGTCGCGCCCCCGAAGGGCGCGGCCTCGGAGGGGGCACGGTTGCCGGTGGCGCGACCGCGGATCGCGAAGCGCTCCTGCGTGGAGCCAACGTGCTCACCGTTGGAGGTCAGCTCAAGGGCGACCGTGACGATACGGCCGGAGGAGGACTCGTCGACGGCGGCCACGTGGCTGGTCACATCGATCGTGGTGATGCCACGTTCGAGCATCTGCTCGGGCGTGTATTCCAGCGTGATCGAGTGATCGAGGTGGACGGCGTTGAGCAGGCCCTCAATGACCGGATAATCGTTGTGGATGGCAGAACCCAGGGCTGCGTAGATCGCAGGCCAAGCGGGGCCGAGCAGAGCGTCGGGCGCCCAAGCCGCCAGCTCGTAGGTGGCAGACAGAGCAGCACCCGTGGCCTCGGCGTGGTCGAAGCCCAGGGTGGGGGCCAGCGTGAAGGAGTAGTGGGCCTCGCCGAAGACGGACTTGGCGGAGGGAACCATGACGGGCAGCGCGTCCACGGTGTCACCCGCGACGGACACGGAGGTCACGCCGGCGGTGGCCGCGAGCATCGCGTACATGTGCTGGGGCAGCTTGGCCTCGTCGATGACGGGGACAGCGCCGTCTTCACCGGAGATGACCAGCGGGAAGACCAGCTCGCGCACGGCGTGCTTCTCGGAGCCGCGCGGGTCGTTATCCCAGGCGGTGTCCAGGTGGATGACCATGTCCACGCCGGTGTCGGTCTCCTTCAGGGAGACGCGCTCCTCGTCGAGGATGGCGGCGGGGTTCGTCATGAGGTGACCGGTCCACGAGATGAACGGGACCTTGCGCAGCCATTCCTCGCGGGTGGCAGCAGGCTTGCCGTTACCCAGGCGAGAGGCGACGGGGGTCGCGACGACGCCGGAGTCGGCCAGACGCTCGGCGGCAGCGGCCTCGAAGCGGCCCAGCAGGGAAGCGACGGGCTCGTCGACGCGGTCGATGCCGGCCACGGACACGGGACCGGGGATGATGCGGACCTGGTCGGCGCTGTAGCGCTCGTCCTGCGCCTGCCACAGGCAGTCCTGGCCCCACCAGCGGATGAGGTCGTCGTCCAGGATCGGGACGAAGGGCATCGGCTTGGGGTAGGAGCGGCACAGAGCCGGGAACCAGGCGGCGTCAATGGGGGTGACGTGCGTGGTCGCGGCGTTCGGGTAGGCGGCCATCAGGCGGTCGGCGGCGGCGTGTGCGTCGGCGACGTCCTCGACGGTCGGGAACAGGGTTTCGACCTCGCCGTGATCCACGGGGGCCAGACGAGCCTCAACGCGCTGGAGGAGGTCGTGGTAGCGGATCTGCCACGTGGGATCGACCCACGGGTAGGACAGGTCGGCGAAGCGGCGCACCCAGGCCTCGTAGGTCATCTCTTCGAGGTCACCGAAGTAGGGCTTGGCCGTGTGGGAGAGTATCTCGACGATCTCGTCCTTGCGGGCGCGCACCTGGGCACCGTCGGAGCCGATTTCGGCGATGATGCGCGCGGCAGCGGCCGCAGCGTTGGAGACCTCGTGCATGTCGGCGCGCAGGTGGGACAGGCCCGAGGTCATGCCGCCGCGGGTCATGCCCTCGCCGACCCAACCGCGCAGCTCGTCGTTGTCAGGCACGCCGGGGGTGGCCACGAGGAGGTCCTTCACGGCCTTCGTGGTGTGTGCTTCCTTCGTGGTCATCGCGGCGGTACCCACGAGGACGCCGTCGACGGGCATTGGCGGGCGGCCATAGCGGGCCGACCATTCGCCGGTCAGGAAGTCAGCGGCGCGCTCGGGCGTACCGATGCCGCCGCCCACGGTCAGGACGATGTTGGACTGGGCGCGCAGCTGAGCGTAGGTGGCCAGCAGCAGGTCGGACAGGTCCTCCCAAGAGTGGTGGCCGCCGGAATGGCCGTCCTCGACCTGGACGATGACCTTGATCGGGTCGGCCTCGCGGGCGATCGCGATGACCTTGCGGATCTGGTCGACCGTGCCGGGCTTGAAGGCTACGTAGGGGAAGCCGTCGGCGCGCAGCTGCTCGATGAGGGCGAGGGCCTCGTCCTGTTCGGGGATACCCGCGGAGACAACGACGCCGTCAATGGGGGCACCGGACGCGCGCGAACGCGACACGATGCGGGCCTGGCCGAACTGGAGATTCCACAGGTAGCGGTCCAGGAACATGGAGTTGAACTCGGCGGTGTGACCGGGGCGCAGCTGGGCGCGCAGGCCCGCCAGGTTCTCGTTGTAGACCTCTTCGGTGACCTGGCCGCCGCCGGCCATTTCGGCCCAGAAACCGGCGTTCGCGGCAGCGGCGACAATCTCGGGGTCGACGGTCGTGGGGGTCATGCCCGCCAGGAGGACGGGGGAGCGGCCGGTGAGGCGCGAGAAGGCAGTGTCGACGACAGTCTTGCCGTCGGGCAGGGTCACAAGGCCGGGGCGCAGGTGCGACCAGTCGGTTCCGGGCTCGGGGGCCCAGCCGGGGGTCGCGGCCTTGTCGCGGTCGGAGGCGGTTCCGGCGGCGACGACGCCGACGCCGGTGCCTTCGACCAGCGCGCGGGTCATGCGCACAGTCGTGGCACCGGGGCCCACGTCAACGATCCACGTGGCACCGGATTCTGCGGCGGCACGGATCTGAGCCGGCCAGTCCACGGGGGTCGTGAGAACGGCGGCAGCCAGGCTGTGGGCGAGCTCGGCCTCGATCCCGCACTGGGCGGCCCACTCGTCCACGAGGGCAAGGGCGTCGGCGAGCATGGGGGAGTGGAAGGGCACGTAGACCGGCAGGTATTCGCAGACGGGGGTCAACGGGCGACCACCGCGCTCGTGCGCGTCGTGCGCTGCCTTGTCCTTGGTAGCGGCGCGCTCGATGGCGGCGACCAGCGACGCCAGGTCGTTGGGCGCACCAGAGACGACGTGGGTGTCGGTGTCGTTACGCAGTGCGATCGACAGCGGGTGCGAGGTCGAGGGCAGGGAGGAGATGATGCGCTCAAGGAGCGAGTCGGACACGCCTCGCACGGACACCATGTAGGTCGCCTCGCCGGCGTGCGGGGCGCGGGCGCGACGCGTGATGCGGGCAGCGGCCGCACCGATCAGACGAGCGAGCGCGAACACGGAAGCGGCGCGGGCTTCGTCCCCGGCGATCCACGCGCGAGCAATCTCCACGCCGAGCACGCCCTGCGAGTGTCCCTCAAACGCGGTGGGCTGATTGGACACGATGTTCAGGCCCGCGCGCGTCAGGTCGATGAGTGCACCCAGCTGGGCGGCAACGATACCCGGAACCGACAGGGCGGCCTCGTCCGGGCCAGCAACGTCGCGGTTCACAGCCGCGTCGCCGGCCTCGGCCGGGATGGCGAAGGGCAGGGACGCAACCGACTGGGTGGCCAGCGAACGGCGCACCGGGGAGAGGACCTGGTCCGAGGCCTTGATGACTCCGTCAACGATCACAGCGATCTCGGGATCATGGGCGATCTCGTCGAGCGCGGATCGCCACGGGGTAGCCTGACCGGCAAAGGTCAGCGCGTAGGGGGTCTCATTCAGGGAGGTCACAAACGACATGTTCTTACTTTCCTTCGGGGACAATTTTTCTCAAACGGCGCCGGTCACAGGGGACCGTTGTCGTGACGCTTGACGTGGGGCGCACGCTGGTCCTTAGAGACCAGCAGGTGCAGGGAATCGATGATGGTCTGTCGGGTATCGGCGGGGGCGATGATGCCGTCGAGCTGACCGGAGGAGACGGAGACCTCGGGGTTGACGGTTTCCTCCTCGTAGCGGGCAACGAGCTCGGCCTTCGTCTCTTCGAAGGTCCCGTTCTCGCGGGCGGCAGCAAGTTCGCGGCGGTACATGATCGACGCCGCGCCCTCGGCACCCATGACCGCGATCTGTGCGTCGGGCCATGCGTACGCCAGGTCTGCGCCGATCGACTTCGAACCCATGACGATGTAGGCGCCGCCGTAGGCCTTACGCAGGATGACGGTGACCATGGGGACGGTCGCGTTCGCGTAGGCGACAATCACCTTCGCACCGCGGCGAATGATGCCTGCCTGCTCCTGCTCGGTGCCCGGGCGGTAGCCGGGAACATCCACGAAGGTCACGATCGGCAGACCGAAGGCGTCACAGAAGCGAACAAAACGAGCGGCCTTCTCCGAGGCGTCCACGTCAAGCGTGCCCGCATCGCTGATCGGCTGGTTCGCGACGATGCCCACCGACTGGCCATCGACGCACGCGAAACCGATCGTCACGTTGGGAGCGAACAGGTCCTGAATCTCCACGTACTCGCCGTGATCCACGAGGGAACGCACCACGTCACGCACGTCGTAGGGCTGACGCGCCGACGTAGGAACCAGATCAGCAACCGCGCGGGCCGCCGCCTCGTCCTCGGGGTTGGGAATGTACTCGTACTTAGGGGGTGCCACCTCGCACGAGGACGGCAGGTAGTCGAGGAGAGACCGCACGTAGTCGATCGCCTCTTCCTCCGTGTCCGCCATGTGGTGGGCAACACCCGACTGGAAGTTGTGAATCGCCGCGCCACCCAGCTCATCAAGCGTCACCTTTTCGCCGGTCGTCGCCGCGACGACATCCGGGCCCGTGACGAACATGTGCGAGTTCTCGCGCGTCATCACGATGAAGTCGGTGAGAGCCGGCTGATAGACGGCGCCACCGGCGCAAGGCCCCAGGATGATCGAAATCTGGGGAACCAGACCCGAGGCCTCGCACGTCTTCTTAAAGATACGGCCGTACTGGGCCAGGGCGACGACGCCCTCCTGGATGCGGGCACCGCCCGAATCCTGAATGCCGACGATCGGAATACGCATCCGAATACCACGGTCAATCAGATCGACGATCTTGTCGCCCTCAACCTTGCCCAGCGTGCCGCCGAGAACCGAGAAATCCTGAGCGTAGGCAGCGACCATGCGCCCCTGCACGCGACCGTAACCAGCCGCGACCGCAGAACCGATACGCCCGGCGCGCACCGAACCGCCGATGAACTGGCCGACCTCGTGCCACACGCCATCGTCAAAGAACAGGGACAGGCGCTCGCGGGCCGTCAGCTTTTTCTTAGCGTGCTGGCGCTGCGCGGCCTTCTCTTCGGCGGCCTGCGCGATTGCGTCCTGGGCCTGAATGAAGCCGTCGCGCGTGAGCGGACTGGGTGTACTCATCGTGCCTCCTCTTCGGTAGCGATGTGGGCGATGCGGGTACCCGCGGTCACGGTGTCGCCCTGCTTGATCGACAGGGAGGTGACGCTTCCAGCGCGGGGAGCCAGCAGAGGCTTTTCCATCTTCATGGCCTCGAGGACGGCCACGAGCTGGCCTTCCTCGACCTGGTCGCCCTCGGAGACGGCCAGGGCAACGACGATGGCCTGCATGGGGGCGACGATGTCGCCGGGGGCGCCCTGGTGGGGCCCAGCCTGCACGGCGGATGCGCTTGCGCGGCGCGGGGCGGAGCGCAGCGGCTGAGGTGGGCGCGGGGCACGAGCCGCCGGCGCGTTGAACATGCCCGTTGGCAGAGTCAGGGACACGCGGCGTCCGTCCAGCTCGATGATGTACGTCTGGCGCGGCAGATCAGCAGTCGACGAGGCCTCGGCCGGCACCGCCAGATCCGAGTAGTCGTGCTGGGGCATGAACGTCGTCTCGAACCAACGCGTCGAGACGTTGAATCCGCCCACTCCGCAGAAGTCAGGATCGTTAATGATGTCCTGGTAGACGGGCACCGGCGTGGCCACACCCTGCACCGAGAACTCGGCTAGCGCGCGGCGTGAGCGAGCCAGAGCCTGCTCACGGTCGGCACCCGTGACGATGATCTTGGCGATCATTGAATCAAAGGCTGTCTGGACCGAATCGCCCTCATCGATACCCAGCTCCAGGCGGATGCCCGGTCCCAGGGGCCAGTGCACCTCGTCGAGGCGGCCAGCGGTGGGGGTCAGGTCCTTCGAGGGATCCTCCGACGTCACCCGGAACTCGAAGGAGTGACCGCGGGGCTCCGGGGGTGTGGTGAGCGGCAGCCCCTGCGCGATACGAATCTGCTCGCGCACCAGGTCGATGCCCGTGACTTCCTCGGAGACGGGGTGCTCGACCTGCAGGCGCGGGTTGACCTCGAGGAACCAAATGTTGCCATCGGGCTCTAAGAGGAACTCGACCGTGCCCACGCCAACGTAGTTCACATGTTCGAACAGGGCGCGCGATGCGTTCACAAGCGTCTCGTGCGCACCCTCGGGCAGGAACGGCGCGGGCGCTTCCTCGACCAACTTCTGGTTGCGGCGCTGCACGGAGCAGTCACGTGTGGAGATGACGTGGAAGTTCCCCAGCGAGTCGCGCGCCGACTGCGTCTCCACGTGACGGGCGATCTCCACGAAGCGCTCGACGAAGTGAGCACCCAGGTCGGCCGCGTCCGTGTGACGAGCAAAGAACAGGTCCAAGTCAGCCTGCGAGCGGATAATGCTGATGCCTCGGCCACCGCCGCCGTCGGCGCGCTTGAGGACCACCGGGTAACCGGCCGAGGCGATGAACGCCTCGACCTCCTCACGCGAGGTGACGGGCTCAGACACTCCGGGAACCGGCGAAACACCGCAGGCCTCGGCGACGCGACGAGCCTTGATCTTGTCACCCAGCGCATCGATCACGTCCGAGGCGGGACCCAGCCACGCGATACCAGCGTCCTCGACGGCTCGCGCAAAATCGGAGTTCTCCGACAGGAATCCATAGCCCGGGTGAATCGCATCCACGCCGGTCTCCAGCGCAATCGCCAGGATCTTCTCACCATTCAGGTACGTCGACGCAGCATCGTCACCGCCCAGGGACAGCGCCTCGTCGGCCTCGCGCGTGTGCGGTGCAGCCATATCCTGATCGGCGTAGACGGCGATCGTGGAGATACCCATATCGGTGGCCGTGCGGCACACGCGCAAAGCGATTTCTCCACGGTTGGCGACGAGGATTCGATTAATTGTTCGCACGCTTCTCCTTGGTGTCGTGAGCGGTTGTCAGAGGAATTCCAGTAGCCAGGACGTCCCCGGCATTAATGTCGTGAGTGCGACCGTCATCCGTGCGCACCAGCAGTGAGCCACTTGACGTGAGCGCGACAGCCACTCCCTCCAGCGCCACACGCCCGTTGGGGTCTGTCGGCTTAGCGAGGGCAATGCGCTGGCCGAGGAGGGCAAGGGCGCTCGCAGCTTCGTTGGCGAGGCCACTGTCGTGGGCGTTGCCGTGGGCGATAAGGGCGCGGACTCGCTTCTCGAGTCCGGACAGCACGTCGGCGAGGATGGCCCGCATGACGGCGGTGGTTGCCTGGGCTGCTTCGTCGTCGCCCTCGGCGTACAGGGAGGTGGCTTGCTCGGTGGCAAGGTTGTCGGGGCGCTGGGCAACGTTGATGCCGTAGCCGAGGATGACTGCGGTCGTGAATGGGGACGAGGCCGGGGCAAGCTGGGCGAGAATGCCACAGATTTTGCGCTCTCCGTCGACGAGGACGTCGTTGGGCCATTTCAGGTGGACATTGTGGCCGAGAGGTTCGAGGCGGCGCGTGAGCGCGTCGCGAACAGACAGGCCGCAGGCGTAGACGAGCCATCCGAGTTGGTTGGTGGGAACTGAGGCGGGCAGGGAGACGATGGTGGAGGCAAGGAGGGCTTGGCCTTCGGGGGCTATCCAGGTCCGTCCTAGGCGGCCGCGCCCGGCGCTTTGGCAATCGGCGATGATCGTTGTGAGGTGCGGGGTGGGTGTCGCCGTGTCAGCTAGGAGGGTGGTAGCGAGATCGTTTGTCGAGGGGGTGGAGTGGACGTGATAGATCAGCGCACTGGTGCCGTCGATGGTGATGCGTTCGGGTGTATTCAACGGCGTTCCTCCCTCCGGGTGATGCTGTTTAACAGTGGAGGCACTCGTCCCCCGATACTTAAAAGTTTGTCTTAAAAAACAAACCTACGCATGCGTTTTTTAAAAAATTGGAATAGTTTTCGACAAATCACTACGCATCCGTAACCATCGCGTAACCCTTGCGGAAAGCGGAAGGTGGGAAATCCGCGAAATAGTGCGCTGAGATGAGGATCACCGACCCCTGCATCCCGCTGGGCGGCTCATCGGCCCGTATCGGGTCGGTACCATAGGGGTGAATACGCGCGCATAGGCGCGCCCGAACCACTCGAACGGAGTAACGTGGCGGAGTTTATTTATCAGATGATCAAGGCCCGCAAGGCCATCGGTGACAAGGTCATCCTCGATGATGTCACCATGAGCTTCTTCCCGGGCGCCAAGATTGGTATGGTCGGCCCCAATGGTGCCGGTAAGTCCTCGATCCTGAAAATTATGGCTGGTCTGGATGAGCCCAGCAATGGCGAGGCCCGTCTGACCCCCGGCTACACGGTCGGCATTCTGATGCAGGAGCCCATCCTCGACGACACGAAGACCGTCATCGAGAACGTTCGTATGGGTGCTGCCGACATTTTCAGCAAGCTCGCGCGCTTCAATGAGATTTCCGAAGAGATGGCGAATCCCGACGCGGACTTCGATGCACTCATGGAGGAAATGGGCAAGCTGCAGACCGAGATTGATGCTGCCAATGCGTGGGATATCGATTCTCAGCTCGACCAGGCCATGGATGCGCTGCGCTGCCCGCCGCCGGACCAGCCCGTGTCCGTGCTCTCCGGCGGTGAGCGCCGCCGTGTGGCGCTGTGCAAGCTCCTCATTGAGGCACCCGACCTGCTGCTGCTCGACGAGCCCACCAACCACCTCGACGCGGAGAGCGTGCTCTGGCTCGAGAAGCACCTCGCTTCCTACCCGGGCGCGGTCATTGCCGTCACCCACGACCGTTACTTCCTCGACCATGTCGCCGGGTGGATTGCCGAGGTCGACCGCGGTCATTTGTACCCGTACGAGGGTAACTACTCCACGTACCTGGAAACGAAGGAGAAGCGCCTCGAGGTCCAGGGACAGAAGGATGCTAAGCTGGCCAAGCGTCTGAAGGAAGAGCTCGAGTGGGTTCGCTCCAATGCAAAGGGGCGCCAGGCCAAGTCGAAGGCCCGTCTGGCTCGATACGAGGAGATGGCGGCCGAGGCTGAGCGCACCCGCAAGCTCGACTTCGAGGAAATTCAGATCCCGCCGGGCCCGCGCCTGGGTAGTGTCGTTATCGAGGCTAAGGATCTCCAGAAGGGCTTCGGCGACCGTTCCCTTATTAGTGGCCTCTCCTTCTCGCTGCCGCGCAACGGTATCGTTGGCATCATCGGTCCCAATGGCGTTGGTAAGACCACGCTGTTCAAGACGATTGTCGGTCTCGAGCCCCTCGATGGCGGCGAACTGACGATCGGTGAGACCGTCAAGATCAGCTATGTTGATCAGACGCGCGCCGGTATTGATCCAGAAAAGACTGTGTGGGAGGTCGTCTCCGACGGTCTGGATTTCATCCAGGTGGGTAATGTGGAAATGCCCTCGCGTGCTTACGTCTCTGCTTTTGGCTTCAAGGGGCCGGATCAGCAGAAGCCTTCCGGGGTTCTTTCCGGTGGTGAGCGCAACCGCCTGAACCTGGCTCTTACCCTCAAGCAGGGCGGTAACCTCCTCCTGCTCGACGAGCCTACGAATGACCTTGACGTTGAGACCCTGAGTTCGCTGGAAAATGCACTCCTTGCGTTCCCTGGCTGTGCCGTTGTCATCACTCACGACCGCTGGTTCCTCGACCGTGTCGCCACCCATATCCTGGCGTGGGAGGGTACCGATGAGCAGCCGGATAGCTGGTACTGGTTCGAGGGCAACTTCGAGGCGTATGAGAAGAATAAGGTTGCCCGCCTTGGCGAGGCGGCGGCGAACCCGCATCGCGTGACACACCGTAAGCTGACGCGCGACTGAATCGCGTCATTGGCTGTGGGGGGAGGGTTGAAAGATCCTCCCCCCAGTTGTGTGTTGGTGGGCAGGCGCAACATGGTCGTTGTGCCAATCTGAAAGAGGGCTGGACTTGACAGGCTGTGGGATTGTAGTTGCTCGCCGGAACTTTCGCTTCTGTCACCTGTGATCGGCGGACATTTGCTCATGTAGCGGATGCCACTTGCCTTTTGCGCAGGTCACATCTACTATGTGACACGTATCGCAAGTATCCGACCGCGCGAAAGGGGCTCCGGTGGCGATTGAACAAATGCTCATCGACGCGCTGGGTGGACACCTCAACATCCTCGAGGTAGAACCCTGCACGATGCGTATCCGAATTCAGGTGAAATCTCAGCGGGACGTCGATGAGGCGGCGCTGCGCGTGGACGGCGTATTGGCCGTCGTGCGCTCCGGCGACGTTGTGCAAATCGTGTGCGGCGCTCAGTCCGACGATGTGGCTGCGGCGATAATCGCAAACCTTCGCAGCGTGGCCCATGACACGCCCGCGGAGTCTTTGTCGCAGCGCGTCCACGCTTAATATAAAGGTATTATCAGCCCGCAACGTAGAAGGCTTTTTCGTGGATATTCACGCACCCGCATCTGACAACATTGATGAGCTGCGCCGTATCGCTGACGCTAATGGCGTAGCCACCGGATTCTGGGATTGGTATGGGAACTGGGTGGGCGTGAGTGCGTCCACTCTTCTGAAGGTTCTTGGCGCCCTCGGTCTGCCCCTCGACGAATCTTCCACCGTGGGCGATGTGTACGAGGCTCAGCGCCTGACCGAGGAACGCGAATGGCGTCGTACCCTTCCTCCGACGATCGTCGCCCGCCAGGGTGGCGGTTACATGTTCCCGGTGCACGTGCCGGATGGTTCGTGGGTGAACGTCCAGTGGGTGCTGGAGGACGGTCGTAAGGGCGCGTGCGATCAGGTGGACCGCTACGTTCCGCCCCGCATGATCGACGGCGAGCTCGTCGGTCGCGCGACCTTCGACGTGCCGCATTGGCTGCCGCTCGGCTGGCATCGCCTCGTGGCGACTGTCGAGGGCGGACATGTGGAATCCGCGACCCTCATTATCGTGCCGAACACGCTGTCGCTGCCCCTCTTGGAGTCCTCGCGCCGCGTCTGGGGAGTCAACGCTCAGCTGTACTCGACGCGCTCAGCCTCCTCGTGGGGTATTGGCGATGCCGCCGATCTGGCTGACCTGGCTACCGTGTGCGCGGATAAGGGGGCCGATTTCCTGCTCGTTAATCCGGTCCATGCATCGCAGCCGGTCTCTCCGCTGGAGACCTCCCCCTACCTGCCGGTGTCGCGTCGGTGGCTCAACCCGATCTACATTCGCCCCGAGAGCATCGAGGAGTACGCCTCGCTGCCCCAGGCCTCGCGCGCAGCCATCGAGCAGCTGCGCGACGAGACCCGCCAGTTCGCCACCCGCGAGGACCTGATCGACCGTGATCGCTCGTGGGAGGCCAAGCGCACGGCTCTTGAACTGATCTTTGCGGCTCCTCGCTCGTATCATCGCCAGAGCCAGCTGGATCGCTTTATCGAGCGTGGCGGTTCGGAGCTGTCCAACTATGCGCTGTGGTGCGCCCTCGTTGAGCGCGAGGGCACGATCGAACTGCCCGAGGATCTGGCTCGTTCCTCTGCGCCTCGCGTCGAGCTTGAGCGCCTCGAGCTCGCTGATCGCGTCGACTTCTACCAGTGGTGCCAGTGGGTCGCCGCTGAACAGCTCGAGCACGCCCAGCATGTGGCGCGCGAGGTCGGCATGGAGATTGGCATCATGGCCGACCTGGCAGTCGGCGTGCACCCCTACGGTTCCGAAAAGTGGAGCCGTCCCGAGCTCTTTGCCAGCGGCATGAGCGTGGGTGCTCCGCCGGACGTCTACTCCCAGCAGGGACAGAACTGGTCGCAGCCGCCGTGGTCGCCGCGTAGCCTCGCGGAGTCGGGCTACCTGCCGCTGCGTGACATGGTCCGCGCTGCGCTGGCTAACGCCGGTGCGGTGCGCATCGATCACATCCTGGGTATGTTCCGCCTGTGGTGGATCCCGGACGGATGCGCCGCCACCGAGGGCACCTACGTGTACTACGATCACGAGGCCATGATGGGCGTCATCCTGCTGGAGGCCCAGCGCGCGAGTGCCGTTGTTATTGGTGAGGATCTCGGCGTGGTTGAGCCATGGGTGCGCGACTACCTACGTGAGCGCGGTGTCCTGGGAACCTCCGTTGTGTGGTTCGAGAAGGAAGGTGGCGGCTGGCCGCTGCGCCCCGAGCACTACCGTGATCGCGCTCTGGCAGCCGTCAACATCCATGACCTACCGCCCACCCTCGGCTACATTCGTGGCATTCAGACGACCCTGCGTTCCGAGCTCGGTCTGCTGACGGCTGATATTGAGACGGTGCGCGCCGGTGATCGCCTCGAGCTTGAGCAGGTCAATGCGCGCCTGCTTGAGTACGGCTGCGTTGACGGTGCCCAGCCTAGCGAGCGCGAGACCGTTGAGGGCCTGTACCGATACGTCGCGCAGACGCCGTCGAAGCTTGTCGTCGCCTCGCTTGTGGATGCGGTCGGGGACGTGCGTCCGCAGAATATGCCGGGTACGGGTGCGGATCAGTATCCGAACTGGTGCGTGCCGCTGTGCGATTCCAACGGGGATGAGGTGGCGATTGAGGAGCTGCCCACGGATGAGCGCCTCACGTCGTTGTTTGCTTTGCTCCGCGGCAGCGTCAACTGACGCAGCCCAGCGTCCCTACCAATGAGCCCCGCGACTCGTAAGAGTCGCGGGGCTCATTGGTCGGAGCAGTGATCACTCACCGTCCGGAATTGAGAAAAGGGGGGCGAGTGCGTCTACCGAGGCGGCGTCCTCATCATATTCTTGGCATACCTGCATGCCCGATGGGTTCACGACGATGACGGGCACACAGGGGGAGAGGTATGCCTCCTGAACTGGCATGAGGTCCCAGTGGATGAGGGGCCTGCCGACTTCGACGATGTCCCCCTCGTCGACGAGGGGTGCGAAACCTTTTCCTCGCAGTCCCACGGTATCGATCCCCAGGTGGATGAGGATAGATACCCCGTGCGTCGAGGTGACGATCACAGCGTGTGACTTGAGCTTCGTGACGACGCCGGCGGTGGGGGAACGCACCGTGACGCACGATGCGTCGGCATTGGGAAGGAGCGCGCGGCCATCTCCAACGACGCCACTGGCGAAGACGGGGTCAGGTACGTCGCTGAGTGGCAGGATCTGTGCGGCGAAAGGTGCGCGAACGAGGAAGCTCACCGGCTCGCTTTCATCTGCTCGACGAGGTCCTCAGAGTCGGGACCCATGACGACCTGAACCGCGTCGCCGACGATGACGACGTCGAAGGCTCCGGCCTCGCGCAGCTTCGCCTCGTCGATGAGGTCGGTGTTGGCCGCATCGAGACGGATGCGCGTGATGCACGCTTCTAGGTTGGAGATGTTGTCCCAGCCGCCCAGGGCTTTGATGATGGTCGTTGCGGTGTCCATGGTGTCCTCCTTGGCTCAATGACCCAAACCGCTGCGGTTTGCCTCACACTTATGGTATCGCGACGGTGCGTGAATAGACACTCTTGTGCCTACCGAGCACGTCACATTATGAGACGTCGGCGGCGATCGTTCCTCGAATGCGTGCTGCAGGTGTGAAGCCCATGGCGATGCCCGCCGTGATCGACGCTGCGGTGAAGATGTACATGGTTGCTTCGACGCCCACCCATGACGCAATGATGCCAGCGACGAAAGATCCGAGTGGCATGACTCCCCAGACCGCGAAGCGGAAGATTGCGTTCATGCGTCCGAGCATGTCGGGCGGGCAGATTTCCTGGCGCAAGCTCATCTGGGTGACGTTGTAGATCGTGATGAAATACGACGAGACGACGCCGGAGCACGCGATGACCCACGCGGCGGCAACCGGGACGTGGACGGATGCGGGCTGGGCGAGGAGCGCCGAGACGCCGACGATGTTCGTGATGGCGATGCAGCGTCCGATTCCCAGGCGCGTGATCCATAGGGGCCGCGTCAGAGCGCCGAGGATACCGCCGAGCGCGCCCGCGCTCAGTAACAGACCGAGCTGCGTCGCGCTCATGCCGAGGGTTCGCAGGACCAGGATGGGGAGGAGAACCTGGATGCCTGCCCCCGCGAATGCTGCGCACGCGATGCACGAGAAGAGCGGAAAGAGCAGGCGCTGGCCGCGCACAAAGGACAGTCCTTCAACGATCTGAGAACGAAGTGACGCATCGGAGTGAGCGGGACGTGGTTCGGGGGTGCGGATGCGCCAGATCGCCCACGTCGAGCACACATATGTCGATGCCGTCAGCAGGTATGCCAGGGGAGGGGCGACCACTCCGAGGAGCCAGCCGCCCAAGCCCGGTCCGCCTGCGCGCCCAACCTGATAGGAGGCCTCGAGGCGTCCGTTCGCGGCTCCGATGTAGCGTTTTGAGGCGATCATGGGCACGTAGGACTGATAGGCGACGTCGAAGAAGACGGTGGACAGGCCGAGGAGTGCAGCGACGACCATGAGGTGGGCGATGGTGAGAGAGAAACAGGCGTAGGCGATGGGGATGGATACGAGCGCTGCGATGCGCGCGAGGTTCGCTGTGATCATGACGTGGCGTTTGCGCCACCCGTCCACCCACGCACCTGCGGGGAGTCCAACGATGAGGAAGGCCAGCGTCTGCAGGCCGGAGAGGACGCCGATCTGCGTTTCGCTCGCATGAAGGACGGTAATCGCGATCGCTGACGTTGCGAGAGTGCCGACCTGTAAGCCCACTTGCGCGGCGGTTTGCCCCGCCCACAGGTGCATGAAGGCGGAGTTACGGGTCAGGGGATGGTGCAGCCAGCGCTGCAGTGATCCGCTCACTGCGTATCGCCGAGGCTGGAGCCCCTCGTGTGGTCCTGTCCAGCCAGGCCGACCGCACTCAGAGCCCACGCAAGCCCATCTTCACAGACGCTGGGGGCGACGATGTTTGCAGCCTTCGTCAGGGCTTCGCATCCGTTCCCGATGCTGATGCCGAGCGCGGCGGTTTCCACGGCCTCGATGTCGTTGTTGGAGTCCCCGAGTGCGACGGTGCGGGACAGGGGAATGCCGACGTGTTCGCAGATCGCCCTGATTCCGACTGCCTTCGACAAGTGGGCGGGTACGACTTCGAAAGGCACGTATCCCGCTGCTCCCACCGAGCCGATAATCGCACGGTATCCGGTCGGAAGTGCGGCCGTCACCCGTTCCAACGATGCTTTCTCGGGCGGCACGTATGCTGTTACCTTCGTGAAGGAACCGTCGTCAATGTTGACGATGAAGGGCGTGATCGACTGGGCATATTCGATCCAGTCTTCGGGGTGCGACCCTGCCCTGGGGACGAAAAAGTCGAGATATCCCTCGGAGGGACCCATGTGGTCCGGGCCCTGCCAGATGTAGAAGGCATCGAGTTCCTCCCACAGGGTAGTCAAGACCTCGACGTGCTCGCGGGGCATGCGTTCGTCGAGAAGCACGTGATCCCCAACGGATGCGTATCCGCCGGCGCCGCCAACGAGCCCTTCGAAGCCGACGTCCCAGAAGCGTGGGTAGACCTCGGGTGCTGAGCGTCCCGTACAGGCGAAGATGCGGTGTCCGTTGCTCCGGACCTGCGAAAGAGCGTCGATCGCTGAGCGCGGGATGTGCTGGCGTGAGTCGCACAGCGTTCCGTCGATGTCAACAAAGACCGCGCGGGGAGAACCAGCTTCGTTCTGCGCCTGTGCGCAACCTTTGGTGTCAGTCATAGGGCAATCTTATCTCAGGGAAGAAACGGCCTCGGATATGCAGAATGGGCCTCGCAAACGACAAATCATGTGCATGGTCGGTTGCTCAGTGCAGCGAAGGCACACACTAGAGTCATCGATGACACCCGCGATGGAGCATGAAAGGCAGTTCACGACGATGGAACACCAAGCACTGAGCGACGCCAATGACCTGACGCTGCTGCAGGCGGTGGCTCTTCTGTCGGGAGCCAGCGCCTGGGACTCGCGCGCGATCCCCGCTGCGAATGTCCCTTCCTTTGTCATGAGCGACGGACCCCACGGCGTGCGCCGCCAGCTCGGCGACGCCGACCACCTGGGCATCGCGGAGTCCGAGAAGGCGACCTGCTTCCCGACGGCGTCCGCCGTTGCGGCTACCTGGAATCCCGACCTGGCGCGTGAGATGGGCGAGGCACTGGGTGTGGAGGCCCGAGGTCTTGGCGTCGATGTCCTGCTCGGCCCGGGCCTCAACATCAAGCGCTCGCCCCTGTGCGGGCGAAACTTCGAGTACTTCTCCGAGGACCCGATCCTTGCGGGCCGTATGGCAGCGGGCCTTGTCCAGGGAATTCAATCCACGGGTACCGCTGCCTGCCCCAAGCACTTTGCTGTTAACTCCCAGGAGCTGCGTCGCATGGCGTCGGATTCCATCGTGGATGAGCGCACGATGCGCGAGATCTACCTGACCGGCTTCGAGATCGTGTGCCGCACCGCTCAGCCGCGAGCGATCATGAGCTCCTACAATCTCGTCAACGGTACCTACGCACACGAGAACAAGCACCTGCTGACCGACATCCTGCGCACCGAGTGGGGCTTTGACGGCATGGTCGTCTCCGACTGGGGTGGTTCGAACAGCGCCGTCGCAGCGGTGCGCGCCGGCGGCAGCCTTGAGATGCCCGCGCCCGGCCTTGCGGGTGCTCGACAAATCGTTGCGGCCGTCGAGGCCGGACAATTGGATGCGTCCGACGTTTACGCGCGCGCCCAGGAGGTTCTGAACGTCGCAGCAGCTGCCGCCGGCCTGCCCGCGCCCAGGCCCTACGACCTCGAGTCGCACCACGGGCTGGCCACGCGCATCGCCGCCGAGGCGATCACGCTTCTGCGCAATGAGGACGATCTCCTGCCCCTGAGTGCCGGGACCAGTGTTGCCCTCATCGGTGCCCTCGCTGACACGCCCCGCTTCCAGGGATCGGGTTCCTCCCAGGTCAACCCCACGCGCGTCGAATCGCCGCGTGGGCTCCTCGAAGCCGGGGGAGAGGCCTCCGGAGGCCTCGTCTGTGCCGGATATACGAGCGGGTATGAGCGCCACGGCGGTACGAGCGACGCTCTCATCGCCGAGGCCGTTGCCCTCGCCGCGCGCGCCGACGTGGCGCTTGTCTACGTGGGTCTCGACGAGCTGGCCGAATCCGAGGGCCTGGACCGCCCCCACATGCGCCTGCCCGAGGGCCAGGATCGGCTTATCGAGGCCGTCGTAGCGGCCAATCCGCGCACCGTCGTCGTCCTGACCGGCGGCGCCAGCGTCGAGATGCCGTGGGCGCATGCCGTGCCCGCGCTCGTCAACGGTTACCTGACCGGCCAGGGAGGAGCTGGGGCGATGCTCGACGTCCTGAGTGGCGCCGTCAATCCGTCGGGACGCCTGGCCGAAACGTACGCGCTCTCCTATGAGGACCACCCGACCGCCGCCTGGTACCCGGCCACCGGCCCGCTGTCCTACTACCGCGAGGGCTCCTTTATCGGCTACCGCTACTTCACGACCGCGGGCGTGGACGTTGCTTTCCCCTTCGGCTACGGCCTCTCATACTCGAGCTTCGAATACTCCGATCTTGCAGTCACGCAGGAGGGGGCGACCCTCACGGTCACCAACACCTCTGCGCGCGACGGCGCCGAGGTCGTCCAGCTCTACGTGAGTGCACCCGGCGGCGTGTTCGGTCCCGCCCGCGAACTCAAGGGCTTTGCCAAGGTCGAGGTGGCTGCCGGAGCATCAGTGAGCGTGACGATTCCCTTCGATCGCTACACGTTCCGTCACTGGGAGACGTCGCGCGCAGCGTGGGAAACCGAGGCAGGAACCTGGACGGTCCACGTGGGACGCAACGTCTCCGACACGCCGCTGAGCGCCACCCTCGAGGTCGAAGGAACCACACCCTCGCCGATCGACCCGGCCCTCGGACACTACCTGAGCGCCGACGTCGCGCACGTCACCAACGGCGAGTTCGCGGTCCTGCTGGGACGGACGATCCCGACGGCTCATCCCGCGGACGACCTGTCGGCAGCTGACCCGATGTCCGAGATGACGCGCGCCAAGACCTGGCTTGCCCGCGTCGCCGGACGCAAGCTTCATGCCCTCAAAGCGAAGGCTGACGCTAAGGGAACCCCGGACCTCAACATCCTCTTCGTCCTCAACATGCCTTTCCGTGCCATCGCGAAGATGAGCAACGGCGCGGCAAGCCCCGACATGGTGGACGCGATCCTCCTGGCCGTCAACGGGCACCCCCTGCGAGGACTCACCCGCGCCGCCCTCGGATTCCTCTCCAACGCGCGTGCCAACAAGGCCACCCAGCGCGAACTCGACCAGACCCGATGATGCGGTCCCAACCTCGTTACTCCCAACTGACGTAAAGGAACACACATGCAGGCTCTTACCCGGTGGTGGAAGAGCTTTGAATCCAAGCACCCGACGGTTGCGCAGTTCATCATCTTCTTCATCCTCTCCAACGGCATTACGGTGCTGCAGCTGGTTCTCATGCCGGCGTTCAAGGCGGTTTTCGCGCACACGAGCCTCGTCGACACGGCCTTCCAGTTCCTGCCGGTCGGCGTCTCGCACGGACACACGGTCTTCCTCTTCGACTACCCGGCAGGCTCAATGTCTGTGGGTGGAGGCGGTGGCCTCGCGTATTTCCTTGCCGTGGAGATCACCCTGCTGATTGCGCAGGTCATCAACTTCTTTGCCCAGCGCAACGTTACCTTCAAGTCCAACTCGTCCGTGGGCAAGGCGGCCTTCTGGTACGCGGTCGCCTACGTCGTCATCACGATCGCAGCCGCCGCCCTTCAGGTTCTCTATAAAGAGCCGATCTATGCGTGGGCGATTTCTGTGATGGGCGCGGGCGGCGAAACCTTTGCCGACGTCATCACGATGATTATCAACGCCGCCATCTCCTTCTGGGTGTTCTTCCCCATCTTTAAGGTGATTTTCAAGCAGGATCCCTCGCAGGAGGACGCGCAGGCCAGCGACGCACAGTAGACTATTGGCAGACTTCACGAGAGGAGACGCCATGAATGCGCCGCTGCTGACGGTGATCGTGCCCGCCTACAATTCCGAGGATTACCTCGACCGGGCACTGACGACGCTCGTCGGATACGGCGATGAACTCGAGGCGATTATCGTCAACGACGGTTCGAAGGACCGTACTGCCCAGATCGCCGACGAGTGGGCCGCTCGATACCCCTCCGTGACAGTCATCCACCAGGAGAACAAGGGACACGGCGGTGCCGTCAACGCCGGCCTCGCCGCTGCCACCGGCACGCACGTGCGCGTCGTTGATTCCGATGACTGGCTGGACCGCCGTGCGACGAACGCCGTTCTCGACGTCCTGCGCGAGGAACGCGAGGCCGGGCGCGACCTGGACCTGCTTGTCACCAACTACGTCTACGACAAGCAGGGAAAGTCGGTGAAGGCCGTCATCCGCTACCGCAACGTTCTACCTCGCGGACGCACCTTCGGGTGGGCCGACCTGCGCCGCTGCCGCTACGACCAGTACCTCATGATGCACGCCCTGACGATGCGCACCGAGGTCGTGCGCGCCTCCGGCCTGATCATGCCCGAGCACACGTTCTACGTGGACTACCTCTACTCGTTCGTGCCGCTGCCCTACATTTCCACGATCCGCTACCTGGACGTGGACCTGTACCACTACTTCATCGGCCGCGACGACCAGTCCGTCAACGAGAAGGTCATGATCACGCGCTTGGACCAGCTCGCGCGGGTGAACGAGGCGATGACCCGTGCGCTGCCTCCACGCGCCGAGATCGAGGGCAAGCTGTGGCGCTACATGGTCCACTACCTGCGTATCAACGCCGTCGTCTGCTCCGTCATGGCTCAGCTGTCGGGCACACCCGAGCACCTGGCCCTCAAGGAGCAGATCTGGGAGACCATGGATCAGATCAACCCCGAGGCCACGGACCGCCTGCGCCAGGACCTGCTCGCCGGCCTCGTGCGCCACGCCTCCCCGAAGGTCGTTCGCGGCGGCTACAAGGTCGCGTCGGCTGTCCTCGGCTTCAACTGAGAAACACCCTCAGCGCGCGGCGAGCGCCAGCTCCGTTCGATGGACGGTGAGACGCTTGCCGATGAGCGGATATTCCACGTCCTCCTCGCGGCTTCGCCACGTAAAGCCGAGCTTTTCGGAGACCCGGCGCGACGCGTCGTTTCCGTCGAAGTACTTCAGGACGATCGTCAAAACGCCCAGCTCACGCGCACGCTCGATGATGGCGTGCCCCGCCTCCGTCGCGTATCCGTTGCCCCAGTAGGGTGCGCCGATCCAGTATCCGATGTCAGCGACGGTTGCCTCGGGGGAGTCTGTGTCAATGCGCAGCGCGATCGAGCCCACGATTTCACCGGTCGATCCGAGCGTCACCGCGTAGCTGTCGGGTGCCGCCAGGACGGTCGACAGCGCCTCGTGGGCATCGTCGATGCACTCGAAGGGTTTCCATCCGCACAGCATCCCGATGCGGGGATCGCGGGCGAGCTCGAAGAGGGCGGATGCGTCCGCATCGCTCCAGGGGCGCAAGCGCAAGCGTGGTGTGTCGATGATCGTCATTCGTCCTCTTGTGGGTTTGTTAATGGAAGCAGCACCGTCAATGTGAACCAGTGGTCGGTGACATCCGTGACCGCTTGCCCACCGTACTTGCGGGCCGTCCACTGGATGGATTTGACGCCCCACCCGTGCCGGACGGTGTCGGGTTTGATCGTCGTCAGTCGCCCGCCGGCGTCCGTGTTGAGGCGACCGTCGAACCAGTTGTCGACCCGGATGACCAGCATCTGGCCCTGGCGGAAGAGCGCGAGCTTGATGAGACGTTTGGCAGGGTCGTCGACGCGGCGCGAGGCCTCGATCGCGTTATCGAGCGCGTTGCCGAAGAGCGTGGCGATATCCATCGACGACATGGTGCCCAGAAGTGCGCCGTCGGCAACCGCCGTGAAATTGATGGCGGCGGCTGCGCACGCGCGCCCCTTCGTGGTGAGGACAACGTCGAGAACAGCATTGCCACTGTGACACTGCTGACCGATCTGCTCGATCGAGGACTCGAGTTCTGCAAACGAGGCGGCGGCGCGCTCCGGATCCAGCTCCGCTCGAATTGCTGCGACCTGGTGCTTGAGGTCGTGGTGAGCGCGGGCCACCTGTTCCATGTCCTCTTTGGCGGCCAGGTACTGGTGGTGTTGGGCATCGAGGGAGGCCTGGATGGAAGCCAGCTCGCGCTCCGTCGCACTTTGCTGGATGCGCTCAAACTGGGCGAAGAGAATCGCGTAGCCCGCCAGGTCAACAAGCGTGCGGATGTAGAACATCTCCAAGCCGGAGCGTCCTGAGAACGGTTTTTCCGTTGAGATGAAGCTGAGGTTGGAGAGGGCGAAGATGGCGATGCCAATGAATACAGCCGAGGCAAGGTCTGCGAGGCACAAGACGGGAAGTGCCCCCTGGCGGCAGACGCGTCGTTCAAAGTAGTAGACGACCCCCAGGCATGTCGCTGAGATCGCCGTGTATCCGACGAGGGATGCTGGGTGCCAGAAAGGCTTGTTGGCGTCTGTGTAGACGACGACCTGCCAGGCGAGGGAGGCAGCGAGCTCTGCGACGATGAAAGCGCGTGTGCTCATGTGGGTCACCCAGCGCCAGTCCAGTGCAGTTCCCAGACGGATGACACTCCACATGAGAGCGTAAGCCGTTATCATGCCCGGTACCCACAGGGACAGGGGAGCGTGGCCGAGCGCCTCCTGAGCGCCGACGAGTACTGCGAGGCCACCGACTGCGGCGGTACCGAGGCGCCAGCGGGGGACGGCAGTGTGTGGGTTCAGGGCGTTCGACGACGCCGAGCGCGCGACGACGAACACATACACGAGGGCAGCGCCCCATTCGGCCAGGGCGGTGAACAGGCGCGGGATGTCCGGCAGGGACTCGAACATGTCAGTGGATCCCGCCCGCGAAGCTCGCCAGAGCCGTCATGAACGCCTTCTTACGAGGCCGGGAAATGCGCAGGCTGTCCCCGCCCGTCATGAGGCACTCCTGGTCGGCGACGGAGCGCACGTGCGCGAGGTAGCACGAATTTGAACGGAAAAAATCGTGACCGTCAAGCTGTTCCTCCATGGCCTTCAGTGAGGAAGTGATCGAATACGTACCGGAGACCGTGTGCACGTCCAGGCGGTGCTTAATCGACTCGACGTAGACGATGTCCGCGACGTCGGTGCGGTGGGTCGACGTGCCCGACTGCAGGAGGACCGAGGCGCCGCGCCGCTTGGCAACGGCCTCGAGGTAGCGTGAGAGTTCCTGCGAGAACGCGAACCAGGGCAGAGGCTTCATGAGGTAGGAGAGTGCCCCCACCTGGTAGCCGTGAATCGCGAACTGCGCAGCGGATGTGATGGAGACGAGGATGACCTCCTGGTCGACCTCGCGAATTGCCCGGGCAGCGGTCATACCATCCACGTTCGTCATCTGGATGTCCATGAGGATGGTGTCGTAGACCGGCTTGTAGCCGCCGATAATCGCGCCACCGTCCTGAAAGTAGGTGATGTCAAAAGTGACGTCGTTTTCGTCGCTGTAGCGGGCAAGGTAGTCGGCGAGGAGTTGACGAGAGAGTGCCTCGTCCTCAACGACAGCGATGCGTACCATGGTCCGAACCTCCCTCGCGTATCAGCTGATATGAACAAGGATAAGTGACCACCAGCGTGCCGTTGCCACGAGTCCACGCTCCGGCCTTGTCGATCACATGCAGACGCACCCGCAGGTGGGGGCCGCTACCATTGTCCTGACGACCGTGAAAGGGGAGTGGCGTGGACCTGCTCGTTGTTGGATCGGGCTTTTTTGGCCTGACATTCGCCCGCGAAGCCGCGGAGCGATTCGGTATGGATGTGACCGTTATTGAGCGTCGCGACCACATCGGAGGCAATGCCTACTCGTCGGTCGACGAGGCCACCGGCGTCGAAGTGCACCGCTACGGCACCCACCTCTTCCACACGTCGAACGAGCGCGTGTGGTCCTACGTCAACCGCTTCACGGCCTTCAACGACTACCGCCACCGTGTCTACGCCAACTACCGAGGCGTCGTTTACCCGCTCCCCATCAACCTGGGAACGATTAATCAGTTCTTCGGAGCCGCCTATTCGCCGGCCGAGGCCCGAGCGCTCATCGAAGAGCAGGCAGCGGAAATTACGGGAGAGCCCGGCAACCTCGAGGAGAAGGCCATCAGCCTGATTGGTCGCCCCCTCTACGACGCCTTCATCGCGGGGTACACGGCCAAACAGTGGCAGACGGATCCACGTGAGCTGGCCGCCTCCATCATCACGCGTCTGCCCGTGCGCTTCACCTACGAGAACCGTTACTTCCAGGATCGCTACGAGGGCCTGCCCTTGAATGGTTACGGCGCGTGGATCGCGAACATGGTCGACCATCCGCGCATCACCGTGCACACGGGAGTGGACTTCTTCGATGAGTCCTCGCAGTTCTCGAAGGCGTCGACGGTGGGCCAGGTCCCGGTCGTCTACACGGGAGCGATTGACCGCTACTTCGACTACGAAGCGGGTGAGCTCGGTTGGCGCACCCTCGATTTCGAGACCGAGGTCGTCGACGTGCCCGACTACCAGGGCTGCTCGGTCATGAACTATTCGGATCGCGACGTGCCGTTCACGCGTATCCACGAGTTCGCCCACCTGCACCCCGAACGTGATCGCACCGGTGCAAGCAATACGATCATCCAGCGCGAATACTCGCGATTCGCGCGCCCCGGCGACGAACCCTACTATCCGATTGCTTCGCCGTCGGACCGCTCGACGCTCGCGGCATACCGCCAGATGGCGGCGGGGGAGAAGGACGTCCTCTTCGGCGGGCGCCTGGGCTCCTACCAGTACCTGGATATGCACATGGCGATTGCGTCGGCCCTCACCAAGGTCGACGAGGCCGTGGCCGCCTGGCGCTGACGGGTTTCCTGCTCGCATGGCCTCGATCGTCTGGTCGGTCCTGTCGATCGCTCTCATCATCGGCGTTGGCTGGGTTGCTCGTCGTGGGGGTGCACTTGGCCCGGAGGCCGCAGGGGCACTTGCCTCGGCAACGTATTGGGTGGCCAGCCCCGCGATGCTCTTCCACGCCATCGTCTCTACTGGGATCTCGGGAGTCTTCGGTGTTCCGCTCGCCGTGGCCGCCGCATCGGGTGTGGGCACCGCGCTGCTGTTCGCGCTTGTTGGCAGGTTCTTCCTGCGCCTGACACGCGGCGAAATCGCTTTGGGGGCCATGGCCTCGTCCCTGAATAACGGCGCGTACATCGGTATCCCGATCGCCGTCTATGTCCTGAACGACGCGTCCGCGGTCGTTCCCATCCTGGTGTTCCAGCTGGGTTTCTTTACGCCGATGTTCTTCGTTCTGGCCGACCTGGTGGGCTCCGGGCAGCGGCCATCGATTGTCGGCGTTGCGAGGGTCGTCGTGCGCAATCCGATGGTCATCGCAGCGGTGTGCGGTTTCCTGTTTTCCGCTGTGGGGTGGTCGATGCCGACCCTCCTCGACGTGTCGACCTCCATGCTGGGGGCTGCCGCGCCCCCGATGATCCTTCTGTCGTTCGGTGCCTCGCTCGTGGACCGACGTTCTGCGTCCGGGGATTCCGGTATTGCTGCGACCGCCTGTGCCATCGTCGGCAAGCTCGCCCTTCAACCCGCGATTGCGTGCAGCGTCGGGATGCTACTCGGGTTGGCAGGTCCAGCTCTCATGTCGGTGACCATCATGGCGGCGCTGCCTTCCGCGCAGAACGCCTACATCGCTGCGACGCGTGCCAAGGCGGGGGAGCGGATCGCGCAGGGAACGGTCCTCGTGATGACCTTCGCGTCGCTTCCCGTCGTCGTTGGTATTGCGGCGCTTTTCCACGCCTTGGAGCTCGTGGACTAACGGTTTCGTCCTCCGTTTGATGCTTTGCGTCCACCCTCGCTGCAGCTGCAGTGTGTCAAGACTACGTAAAAAAGAGTGCAAAAACACGGTCTGTATCGTGGACTCTGGCTGACTTCCTGGTATATCGGCCCTAGTCTGGCTGGGAATTATCCCGTATACACACGAATGCAAGGAATTCACTTCATGTCATCCTCCGCATCCAAATCCGCGCCTCGCGCGCGCGACTCGTGGAGCGGCCAGACAGGCTTCCTCCTGGCAGCCATCGGCTCGGCCATCGGCCTGGGCAACATCTGGCGTTTCCCCGGCGTCTCCTACTCCAACGGCGGCGGCGCCTTCCTAATCCCGTACCTCGTCGCACTGGTCTTCGTTGGTATCCCCATGCTGTGGCTCGACTACGCGGTCGGCCACAAGTTCCGCGGTTCACCGCCGTGGGCGCTGCGTAAGATTATCGGAGGCGGCGAGTTCGTCGGCTGGTTCCAGACCTTCGTGTGCTTCGTCATCATGGTCTACTACGGTGCGGTCCTCGCGTGGGGCGTGCAGTACACGATCTACTCGGTGAACGCCGCCTGGGGCGACGACCCGACGACGTTCTTCACTGATACGTTCCTGCAGGTTGTCCCCGGTGATACGTTCTCCTGGGCGCCCGCCTGGTCGGTGATGATTCCCCTCGCGCTCGTGTGGATCCTCGTCCTCTTCGTGATCGGACGCGGCCTGTCCAAGGGCGTCGAGGCGGCCAACAAGATCTTCCTCCCGCTGCTCGTCATTCTCTTCCTGGCGCTCGTCGTTCGCGCGCTCTTCCTACCCGGCGCTGTTGAGGGCCTCAACGCCTTCTTCACCCCGAACTGGGCCGCGCTCGCCGATCCCAAAGTCTGGCTGGCCGCCTTCGCGCAGATCTTCTACTCGCTGTCCGTGGGCTTCGGTATCATGCTGACCTACGCTTCCTACCTGAAGCGCAAGTCGAACCTGACCGGCACCGCGCTCGTGGCCGGCTTCGCGAACTCGTCCTTCGAGATCCTCGCGGGCATTGGCGTCTTCAGCGCCGTTGGCTTCATGGCACACCAGGGCGGCGTGAGCGTCTCCGAGGTCGAGGGCCTGACCGGCCCGATCCTCTCCTTCGTGACCTTCCCGAAGATCATCTCGATGATGCCCGGCGGCCCGATTTTCGGCGTCCTCTTCTTCTCGTCGCTGGTTCTGGCCGGCGTGACCTCGCTGCTCTCTCTCCTCCAGGTCGTCTCCGGTGGCCTGCAGGACAAGTTCGGCTGGTCGCCCGCCCGCTCGGCGCTGGTCCTCGGTGTTCCCGCGACCGTCATTTCCCTGCTGCTTTTCGGTACCCGCTCGGGCCTGAACAACCTCGACATTGTCGACAACTTCATCAACTCGATTGGTGTTGTGTCCTCGGCGATCATGTTCGCTGTCCTGTGCGCGGTCGCCGGCCCCCGCCTCGGGGTGCTGCGCGCCCACCTCAACTCGGTGTCCAGTGTGAAGGTCCCCAAGCTCTGGGAGCCCCTCGTTGGCATCGTTATCCCGCTCGTCCTGTTCATCATGATGGCGATGTCCATCGTCGATCTCCTGACGAACGGCTACGGCAAGTACCCGACGAGTTACGTGCTGATCTTCGGCTGGGGCTCCGTCGCGGTTGCAGTGGTCGCCGCCCTGATCCTCACGTTCATTCCGTGGAAGCATCGCCCGGTGGACACCCACGCGACGGTCGCTCAGATCCTCGCTGATGACACTGACGAAACCGCTTCGATCGAAGGAGGCGCCAAGTGACCGCTCCTGCTATCGCCCTCATGATCCTGACGATTCTGCTCGTCTGGGGTGGCCTCGTCGCTTCCGTCGTCATGCTGCAGGTTCTCTCTGTCCCGTCGGACGAGGAGACCGAGGCAGCACAGCGCGCTATCGAAGCCGCCGAAGCTGCGAAGCACTAGGGTGGCATCGTGAAGCTCGTTGCCTTTGATCTCGATGACACCCTGGCGCCCTCGAAGTCGCCGTTGCCCGCCCGCATGGACGTCGCGCTGCGTTCCCTGCTCGACCACGTGGAGGTGTGCATCATCTCCGGTGGTCAGATGGGGCAGTTCCGCACCCAGGTGCTGGAGAACCTGAACGCCACTGACGAGGAGCTCGCGCGCCTGCACCTGATGCCCACCTGCGGCACTCGCTACTACCGCTACGAGGATGGCGCGTGGGTTGAGCGTTACGCCCACGACCTGGATCCTGAGGTCGCTGCCCGCGCGGTTGCCTCGCTTGAGAGTCACGCGCGTGAGCTCGGCCTGTGGGAGTCCAATCCGTGGGGCAACATCATCGAAGACCGTGGCTCGCAGATCACCTTCTCTGCTCTCGGCCAGGAAGCGCCGCTCGATGCGAAGCGTGCCTGGGATCCCGATGGCACCAAGAAGGCGGCTCTGCGCGACGCAGTTCAGCCCGATGTCCCTGAGCTTGATGTGCGCGGAGGTGGCTCGACCTCGGTCGACATCACGACGCGCGGAATCGATAAGGCGTACGGCATGGGCAAGCTCGTCGAGGAGACGGGAATTCCCGCCTCCGAGATGCTCTTCATCGGTGATCGCCTCGATCCGGAAGGCAACGACTATCCGGTCAAGGCCGCTGGCTACGCGACGCGCGCCGTGTCTGGCTGGGAAGAATGCGTGCATGTCATCGACGAGATCGTCGCATCCATGAGCTGAACCGTCGGACATACGACGACGAGGCCGGGGCTGTGTTTCCAGCTCCGGCCTCGTTTCGTTGTCCAGCGACGGTCGCGGCGCGCCTTGCTGATAACCTCAGTGTTGCTGCGCGCCGATGCTTCTAGTGGCCCAGAAGACGACGGCGGATGCGGCTGCGACGTTGAGCGAGTCGACTCCGTGGTCCATGGGGATTTTGACGGTGTAGTCGGAGGCTGCGATGGTGCGACGCCCGAGTCCGTCACCCTCGGTGCCCATGACCATGGCAAGGCGCGCGTGGGGACCTTGGAGGATCGGCAGCGAGGCAAAGTCGTCGAGGGACACGGAATTGTCGGACAGAGCCAGGGAGGCCACGGTGAAGCCGGCCTTCTGGAGGGTCGTGATGTCCCCGGGCCACGATTCCAGTCTGGTCCACGGGACCTGGAAGACGGTTCCCATGGAGACGCGCACGGATCGCCGGTAGAGGGGGTCGGCGCACTGCGGGGTGACGAGGACGGCGTCCACGCCGAGCGCGGCGGCGGAGCGGAAAGCTGCGCCCACGTTGGTGTGGTCGACGAGGTTTTCTAGGACGACGACGCGGCGAGCGGGCTGGCCGCCGCGCGCGGTGGCGAGTAGTTCGTCCAGAGAGGGCAGGATCGGGCGCTGCATGGCGGCCAGAGCGCCGCGGTGCAGGTGGAAGCCCGTCATCTGTTCGAGGACGTCTTCGTCGGCGACGAAGACTGGAACCTGCGCGCCATCGGGAGCACCCGTCGCTTCATCGATAAGCGCCTCAAGCGTGGGCAGCCAGCGCTTGGACATGAGGAAGGAGCGTGGGTGGTGGCCCGCGCGGATGGCGCGTTCGATGACGTTCGCGGATTCGGCCATGTACAGGCCGCGTTCCGGCTCGATCTTGGAACGAAGCTTGACGTCTTTGAGGCGCGTGTAGTCGTCCAGGCGCGAGTCTGTGGCGAGATCCGCGCTGGTCAGTTCGATGATCATGGCGTCCTCAGGCGCGCTGGAGGGCGCGAGAGACCTCGCCCGGCCAGGACGGGCCCTCGAAGATGAAGGCGGAGAAGGCCTCGACCAGGTCGGCGCCCGCTCCGATCATGCGCAGCGCGTCCTCGGGTGAGGAGATGCCGCCGGTTCCGATGAGGATTTGTTCCTCGTCGAGGTGGCGAGCCACCAGTGAGACGACCTCGAGCGCGCGGGGCAGCAGCGGAGCGCCGGAGACGCCGCCCTCGCCCAGGTCGTGGTTGATCGTCGTGTTCGTGGCGACGACACCTGCCAGGCCGAGCTCCTTCGTCAGTTCGACGACGGCGACGATGTCCTCGTCGGCGAGGTCGGGGGCGATCTTGACGAAGAGGGGCATGACGCGGTCGGGGGCCCCTGCCTCGCAGCCGCGGCGGGCTGCCTGCAGGATCGGGCGCAGGTGATCGACCGACTGCAGGTCACGCAGTCCGGGCGTGTTGGGGGAGGAGACGTTGACGACGACGAAGTCGACCCAGTGGGCCAACGTCTTCGCGCAGTACTCGTAGTCGGTCGGGGCGTCCTCCTCGGAGGTCACCTTGTTCTTGCCGATGTTGGCGCCAACGATGGCGGCGCGGCCCGCGGATGTTGAGCGCAGCTCGCGCAGCTTGTCCGCGGCTGCGTCTGCTCCGGCGTTGTTGAAGCCCATACGGTTGCGCAGGCCGCGCTCTTCCATGAGGCGCCACAGACGCGGGGCGTCGTTGCCGGGTTGGGGGCGCGGGGTGACGGTTCCGATTTCGACGAAGGCGTAGCCGAGGGCACACATGCCGAGCACGGCCTGCGCGTCCTTGTCCATCCCGGCCGCCAGGCCCAGACGCGAGGGCAGACGGCGCTGTCCCAGCGTCAGGGGGACCTCGACTCCGTTCATCATGCGGGTAGGGCTGTGGTGGGGATCGAGGTAGCCCAGTGTGGCGCGCATGAGTCCGCGCGTCGGGGCGAATCGGCCGGCCAGAGAAATTGCTCCCAGACCCCGGTGGTGTGCATCTTCCGGGTCGGAACGGTAGATGAAGTGTGTGAAAGCCCAGTTGTACGCGCGTCGGATCATGCTTCCTAGGATAGTTGATCAGTCCCACCATGCCCACCACCACCGCGTGGATGATCCGTCTCGGACGAGGAGGCGCATCTCGTCGGGCGGGATCGCCTCCTCGCCAAGCCCGAGGATCGTGGCAAGCGTGAGCCAGTGCTGGTAGCTCGGATACCGCTCGTCGTCGATGGGGGCGCCGGTGTGTGCGATGATTGCCGACTCGGGGACGAGCACGGTGTCGATGCTGACGCGTTCGTCTCTGCGAGGGGCACGGATGACGTATCCCTCGAGGCTGAGTCCGTCGATGCGCGAGGCAGCGCGCAACAGGTCAACGATCCGAGGCGCGTTGTTCTGTCTATCGTCGCGTGCATCCTTCGGCAGGAGTGAGGCGAGGCGCCGCGCGGCCGCGCCTGTGAGGTCAGCGAAACGCGCGTAATCTCCCAGGTCCCACCCATCGCATAGGTAGGGGGCGAGGAGAGTGGCAATTCCACGGTCGTCGAGCCAGTGGGCGGGGCCGTACATGCCCTCCGGGGCCGGCTCGTCATCCTCACATCCAATAGCGTAGGCGGGCAGCAGTGTGGTTGTCGTGTGCATGATGCATCCTTCTCGTCTTTGTCGGGGCGCCGATGCTCCGACACGACCAGGATGACGCCCGAGGGCGGGGGAAAGCCAGCACCATAGCAATGCCTGTGGATACAGGTTCAGCCGCTGCGAGGCCTGTGGATAAAACGCGTCGGCCCCGCCACCATGTGGATGGGGCGGGGCCGATGGGGTCTGTGGATTACTTCGGGAACTGCCCGCGATCAACCTGGGGGCGCGGCGAGCGCCAGCGACGCGGCATGATCATGCGGGAGAAGGTGTAGTACCCGGTGCCGGAGGGAATGTCGTCGCGCGGGTGTGCTTCGGCAAACGTGCGCTTGACCGTGCGCCACACGAGGAAGGACTCGACTGCGGTGATGATGAAGGAGCCGTACATGAGGATCGACGATCCGTAGAGCATATAGGCCTGGTACTGCAGCGGGATCTTGTTGCCGAGCATCGAGAGCAACATGATGAGGATGATGGAGACCATCATGACGGCGAGGATCCACTCGGAGAAGGAGTGTCGTGCGTCCACGTAGTCGCGCACGAAGCGACGGGCGGCTCCCTTATCGCGGGCCGGCAGGTACCTCTCTTCGCCGGTCACCAGCGCGCGCTGTTCAGCGTCGAAGCGCGCGTTGCGTGCGGCGCGAGCTGCACGCTTGGCTTCCTTGCGGTCCTTGGGAACCAGCGGGTGGATGCGGGCGGCCTCGGCGTCCTTACGCTTCGGCGTAGGACGGCCTTTTTTGCCGCCGGGCGTCGGTGAGAGCGCCTCAACGTGCATCGAGGTCTCGTCGTTGTTGTTCTTGCTTCGTCCAAACACGCTTCAAGGCTAGCGGATAGCCTGCCCGCCTCGCACTCCCATGGTCTACCCTGGTCGTATGGCTGATACTTCACACGCATTGTCATCGTCCGTTTTGAGGGAGCGCCTGGAGGCCGCTTTCCCGTCCCTGCTGGAGGAACTCACGCAGCTTGTGGCGATTCCGTCGGTGTCGTCGGATCCCGCGCACGCCGCCGACGTGGAGCGCAGCGCCGAGCATATCCGCGAGCGCTTCGCGGCCCTTGGACTGGATGCCAAGGTCCTGCGCGAAACCGCCGCCGACGGGACTGAGGGCAAGCCCGCCCTCGTCGCTCATTCGCATCGCATCGAGGGCGCCCCGACCGTTCTGCTCTACGCCCATCACGACGTGCAGCCGGTGGGTGAGCTGAGCCGCTGGAGCATGGATCCCTATAAGGCGGAGGTTCGTGGAGACCGCATTTATGGCCGCGGTTCTTCCGACGATGGCGCCGGCATTACGGTGCACCTGGGTTCCCTGTCGATCCTTGGCGAGGATCTGCCGGTCAACGTCGTCGTGTTCATCGAGGGTGAGGAAGAGATCGGTTCTCCCTCGTTCACGGCGTTCCTCGATGCTCACAAGGATGAGCTCGCCGCCGACGTCATCGTCGTGACGGATTCGTCGAACTGGAAGGTGGGCGAACCCGCCGTCACCTCGACGCTGCGTGGCAACGCGATCGTGACCGTCGACGTGACCGTCGCGGACCACGCGGTGCACTCGGGTGCCTTCGGTGGCCCGCTGCTCGATTCCGTGGCGGTCTCCTCGATGCTGATTGCCTCGCTCTTCGACGAGAAGGGCGATGTCGCGGTCCCGGGCCTGGGCGGCTCGGATCACGCGGACGTGGATTGGCCGGAGGAGGAGCTGCGCGCCGCGGCCGGTATGGTCGAGGGCCTGGCGCTGGCAGGATCGGGCGACATTGCAGCCCGCATGTGGACCAAGCCGTCAATCTCGGTCATCGGTTTTGACGCGCGCCCCGTGTCCAACGCCTCGAATACGATTGCCCCGCATACGCGTTTCCGCCTGTCGATGCGCACGGTCCCCGGTGTCGATCCCGTCGAGGCCCAGACCAAGCTCGTTGACTACCTGCTCGCTCATGCGCCCTTTGGTGCGCGCGTCGAGGTCACGGCCGAGGATGCTGGTGCCGGCTACCAGGCTGACATGGATTCCCCCGTGACGAAGGCGTTGCACGAGTCCCTCACCGAGGCCTGGGGCGTTCCCTCGGTCAACATCGGTGTGGGCGGCTCGATTCCGTTCATTTCTGACTTCCAGCGCATCTTCCCCAGCGCGCAGGTCGTCGTCACCGGCGTCGAGGACCCGCTGACGAACGCTCACTCGGAGGACGAGTCGCAGTCGATTTCCGACCTGAAGGCCGCAATCCTTGCCGAGGCCCTTCTGCTGACGCGCGTGGCGTCCCTGTGAGTCGTGTTGTTGTCGCCGGTCGGTGGGACGGGGGTATTCCCGCCTCGCCGACCGGCGAGGCACTCGACGCCATCCGTCGGGGCGTCGTAGCCGGCACTTCGGAGCCCACAGTCGTCACGGTTCCGTTCGGAACCGGACCCACCTTCGACGAGGCCGTGGCCGGGCTGCGCTCCCAGGCCTCGTTCGTGCGCGTGCCCACTGATGCTTCCTCGTCGCGCGAGGCAGGCGAACGCGTGGCGGACTCGCTCGGCGACGGGGGCACCGTGATCGTCGAAGGCGGGCACAATTCCTCTCCCGATTGCGGCGTCGGTTTCCTGGAGGGCCTCCTGGGTGCCCCGCACATTGACCCGAGGCAGCCCGAGGTGCTCGCCGATGCGCTGACGCACGCCCAGGGCCTCATCGCTGATGCCCGCGTCGATCTTGTGTGCGCGGCGTCCACCGCGCGCCCGCTGCTGGGCCTCGACTCGGTCCTCGCCGTTGCTCCTGATCTGGAGCCGATCGAAGCCCAGGACACCGCTCTCACCGCCGGTCTCACGCAGGCGTGTGCGCACCGACCGCTGGGACGACGCCAGCTTTTAGAGGGCCAGGACGTTCACCCGGCGCGCCTGCGCGGTTCTGGCGCCGGCGGCGGCGTGGGTGCCGTCATTGCTGCGATTGGTGGGCGCATTGTCTCCACCGGTGATCTGTTGTCCCAGTTGCTCGATCTAGACGACATCATGGAAGGCTCCGACCTCGTGGTCGTCGCCGAACCCGAGCTGTCCTCTCCGCTGCTCGCCGAGTCCACGCTCGAGCGCGTGACGAGTGCCGCTGCAGCGCATGCCCTGCCCGTCGTCGCCATCACCCGTAGGTCCAGCCTCTCGCACTTTGAGAAGGCCGAGTGGGGGCTTCACGGTGTGTTCGAGACGGACGAATCCGTCACGCTTGAAGACGCCGGACGCCGCGTCGCTCGTACCTGGTTACGCTGAGCGCGCACCCCAGCCGTGGCGCGTCGTCCCGGCGGGGGAGTAGTGTGTCAAGCGAATACGTCTATCCATTACGAAAAGGAGCATCATGTCCGAGTCCGCAACTCAGGCTCCCACCCACGAGGTTATCCTCACCGACGTCGCAGCTGCGAAGGTAAAGAGCCTCCTCGAGCAGGAGGGCCGCGACGACCTGCGCCTGCGCATCGCCGTTCAGCCCGGTGGCTGCTCAGGCCTCATCTACCAGCTGTACTTCGACGATCGCACGCTCGACGGCGACGCGATTCGTTCCTTCGATGGCGTTGAGGTCGTCGTCGATCGCATGAGCGTGCCCTACCTGAGCGGCGCCACGATTGACTTCGCCGACACCATCGAGCGTCAGGGCTTCACGATCGATAACCCGAACGCCCAGAACACCTGCGCCTGCGGCGAGTCCTTCCACTGAGCCGAAAGAACACCATTCCATGATGTCCTCCCTGCGCCGTTTCGGCGCCCTCGTCGCCGCCGCCGCCCTCGTTCTCGGGCTCGCGGCTTGCACCGATGCTTCGTCGTCTTCGTCTCCCGCTCCCGCGGAGATCGACTACTCCGCCTGTTCGACGGACGACTCCGCTGACCAGAACGCGAACGTCGACCGCAGCGGCAAGGGAAACTTCCCGTCGATTTCCGGTGACGACACCCCCGTGATCGCCGCTGGCAAGGGAAGCGAGCCGACCGACAAGGTCCTCGTCAAGACCCTCAAGCAGGGCGATGGTGCGCTTGTGTGCCCGGGTGTAAAAATCAGGGCGAACTACGTGGGCGCCCTGTGGAACGGCACCGTTTTCGATTCGTCCTTCAAGAAGGGACAGCCTATCGATTTCTCGCTCGACCGGGTCGTCAAGGGTTGGGGCTACGGCCTGGCCCACACGCACGTGGGTGACCGCGTCGAGCTCGTCATTCCTGCCTCTTTGGGCTACGGTAGCCAGGCCGCTGGCGATATTCCCGCGAACTCGACCCTCGTGTTCGTCGTGGACATCGTGGGCGTCGCCACCGAGAACCTGGCCGACGAGTCGGTTCTGAGTGGCGCAACGGCGACCGGCGAGGAGCTGCCCGCCGGTGTGACTGTGACCGGTGATCCCGGTGTCGAGCCGACCCTGGTGATCGATGAGAGCGTTGCCGCGCCCACCGAGCGGAAGATCTACACGATCTACAAGGGCTCGGGCGAGGAACTCGCAGACGGAGAATCGTTCCTGTACAAGGCGGTTGCTGGTGGCTTCGGAGCGAGCGGACAGACTCAGTCCAGCTGGAGTCAAGCACCCGTCGAGGAAGCCGTGACGAACGCGGGTCTGGCCGGTTACACTGTTGGCTCCCGTATCCTCCTTGTTGTCCCGATCCCGGCTTCGCAAGCGCAATCGGGTACCCCGGCTCAGGCGAACGTGATGGTCGTCGACATCGTCGGCACGTCCTCGATGCAGTGACCGTACGCCGACTCAGGTGAACATAAGCGGGCGGCTCCCAGTGTGGGAGCCGCCCGCTACCCGTTAGAATGGGGCCATCGCGTCGAATTGGCCGACATACGCAAGGAGATTCCATGAGTGAAGAAACCGTTCAAATCCTGGTTTTCAGCGACGATAAGGACAAGCGTGAAGCTGTCATCAACGGCGTCGGACTGCGTGCTTCCAAGGACACGCCCCGCATCGAATGGGTGGAGGCCGCCACGGCTTTCGGCGTTCGTGACGCTTTCGATCAGCAGGATTTCGCGATGCTGATTCTCGATGCTGAGACGAAGAAGGAGGGTGGCATGTCTGTCGCCCAGGATCTGCGTGAGACCCGTGACGGCGTTCCCCCGATCGTGTTCCTGACGGCTCGCCCGCAGGACGAATGGCTGGCGACGTGGGCCGGAGCTGCGGCGGTCGTGGCCGATCCGATCGACCCGATCATCCTGCAGGAGACCGTCGCTGACGTGCTGCTCGGAGCCAAGTGATGGCCGCTCAGGAGTGGGCGCCGATCATTGCCGCGCTGACCGCGGGGGAGAGCCTCGATTACGGTCAGTCGTACTGGCTGATGGATCAGGTGATGAGCGGCGAGCTCGGAGAGGCGCGTCTTGCCTCTTTCCTGACCGCCATGGCCATGAAGGGCGCCACGGTTGACGAGATCCACGGCCTCGCCGATGGCATGCAGGATCACGCGGCGCACGTCGACCTGCCCAGCCGCGCGCTCGACATCGTGGGCACGGGCGGCGACGGGTACAACACCGTTAACATTTCGATGATGTCTGCCATTGTGCTCGCCGCGATGGGTATCCCGCTCGTCAAGCACGGCAACCGTGCGTCGACGTCGAAGTCGGGTTCCGCGGACGTTATTGAGGCGCTCGGTGTCAACCTCGACCTCGACGCCGATACTCTGCGCCGTGTCTTCGATGAGGTGGGCATCGCGTTCCTGTTCGCCAATAAGATGCACCCGTCGATGCGTTTTGCCGCCCCCGTGCGCCGCGCGCTCGGTTTCCCCACGGCCTTCAACGTCCTGGGGCCGCTGACGAATCCGGCGCGCGTGCAGGCGTGCGCGATCGGCGCGTCGCGTGAGGAGAACGCGCGCCTGATGGCGGGCGTGTACGCCTCGCGCGGACTGAGCGCGCTCGTCTTCCGCGGTGCGAACACGGGTCTCGATGAGCTGACGACCAGCGACGCGAACCAGGTGTGGATTGTGTCGGGCGGATCCGTGATTCCGACAGAGTTCGATGCCCGTGAGTCCTTGGGCATGGCTGCCTCCTCGATTGAGGATTTGGCCGGCGGTGAGGCGGCCGAGAACGCGGCCGTTGCCCGCGATGTGCTCTCGGGCGGCGGAGCGGATGCAGTCCGCGATGCAGTCGCCCTCAACGTTGGTGCCGGCATCCTGGCGTGGGAGGGCCTGGAAAACCCGGTGACCCAGGCCGACTTTGCCGAGCGTATGCGCGGTGCCGTCGGGCGCGCCCTGGGTGCGCTGGCCGATGGCTCGGGTGCCCGACTCATCGACCGGTGGGTAGCAGCCTCGAACGCGTAGGAACAACGCATAGGAGCGATACCCGCGCTACGTGCGCGGGTCGATACGACGCTGGGCGGTTGCGTGGGCCAGGAGCTCGCGCAGCCGCCCGTCGCCTTGCGGGCTGGCCGTTGGCTGTGCCCAGGGGAGGGGGCCTTTCCATTCGACGAGGCGCGTTCCCTCGCGGCCCAGCTCGGCGCACAGCAGTGCTGTTTCCGCCCACGACGCGCAGCTGGCAGCGACGCCGTCCGTTTCGACGGGCGTTGTGGACGTGAGAACGTCGATCCACGGGGATGGGTCGGTGTGCGGCGGAATGACGACGGAACTGAGGTGGCGGCCGTGGGAGGCAACGTGCAGGATCCAGCCTGGCTCGCCCCCGTCTCGGCGTGATCCCCACACGATGCGCGGTGCTGCCAGGATCGGTCGCATCGTCGCGCGTTCGACGCCCGTCATATAGGCGCTCAGGTCGTCGCGAGCGGCCGCAGCGGGTTCAAATAGTCCCTGGGAGGATAGCCTCTCCATGAGCGCGGTGAGCGCGTGTGGAACGGCCAGCGTAGATGCGGCCACGGCCTCGAGAAGGAGCTCCGGCCTGTCGTTGGCAGTGGCCTCGGCTAAGACGCGCTTGATCGCTCCCGCTGCCCGCAGGGCGTGCGCGCGCGTGCCGAAGGGACCGAGGGCGCACGGTAGCTCATCGAGCGTGACGGATGGTACCACGCGAGGTTGGTCGGCCTCGGCGATGACCCAGTGCTGAGATCCCTGACGCGTCGATGCTGAATTGTAGGGCGGTGCCAGTTCCCTGATATCACGCAGTTCCCGGATCCGCGCCTCGAGAATGGAGGCGGTGGGATAGGGACGCACGCCCGCGGCCAGGGACACCATGCGCTGAACCTTCGGGCGCTTCTCCGCCTTCGTGTAGTAGCTGCCGACGCGCGAGCGCAGGGACGAGGCCGACCCCACGTAGAGCGTGTCGCCCGCCGTATCGATGAAGTGATAAACCCCCGGGGAGGTGGGTAAGTCCGCGACGAAGGATGGAGCGGAGGGGCGGCGCGCGGGTGCTTGTTCGGTGAGAACAAGGAGGTCCTCGACGTCGGTGGCGCCCGCCCCTGCGAGCAGGTCGATGAATCCCAGGAGGATTTCAGCGGTTGCGCGTGCATCTCCGAGCGCGCGGTGCTCGGGGACGGTGGCGGTACCGAAGTACGACGCGATCGTGCCAAGCTTGTGATTACGCACGAGCGGGCGGGGCAATGCGAGGCGCGCGAGAGCCAGCGTGTCAACAACGCGGACACGAGGCCACGGGAGGGAGGAGGCGCGGGCTGCTCGGCGCAAGAACCCCACGTCGAAGGAGGCATTGTGAGCGACGAGGACCGGGCCTGTCTTCGTGCCGAGGCCAGACCAGTCCATGAAACGCTCCAGCACCGAGGCGATCGGGTCGGCGTTCGCGACCATCGCCGGCGTAATCCCCGTGAGCGACGTGATGAATGGCGGAATGGGGCGCGAGGGCTTTACGAGCGAAGAAAACTCGTCAATGATGGCACCGTCTTGAACACACACTGCACCGATCTCAGTGATTTCCGCGCCAGCTCCGAGCCCCGTCGTTTCCAGGTCGACAACCACCCAGCGTCCGCCCGAGGCCGGGGTCCCAACCGCATCCAGGCTGGGCTGTAGCTCCACCGATGAGGCTCGGGACAGGGCCTGCGACACCACTGATCGGGCGAAAGGACGGGCCGACTCACCGGGCGTTATGGTTTCCCCACAATCGCGCACGGGAGTCTGTTTCGTCATACAGTTGATACTAATTCGTTCGCGCGCTTGCGCGCCCGTCGAGACTTCAGGAGTGACAGTGGCGTTCTATCAGGCTCTTAAGGCGACCGGCAGCCCCGTTCTGAAGGCGGCCTATCACCCGTGGATCCGCGGCAAGGAGAACATTCCTGCCGAAGGACCCGCCATTCTCGCGTCCAATCACAATGCCGTATGGGATTCGGTGTTCCTACCGATGATGCTCGACCGTGAGGTCGTCTTTATGGGCAAGGCCGACTACTTCACGGGCACCGGTCTCAAAGGGTGGATGACGAAGGAGTTTATGCGTGCCGTGGGCACCATCCCCGTCGACCGTACCGGTGGCCGCGCGTCCGAGGCGGCTCTGAACGCCGGACTCAAGCGCCTGCGCGACGGTGAACTCTTCGGCATCTACCCCGAAGGAACGCGCAGCCCCGATGGGCGCCTCTACCGCGGCAAGACCGGCGTCGCGCGCCTTGCCCTCCTCTCCGGCGCACCCGTTATCCCCGTGGCGATGATCGGCACCCATGCCGCGCAGCCGATCGGCCAAAAGATCCCGTCCCGTACGAATATCGGCATGGTGATCGGCGAGCCCCTGGACTTCTCGCGTTACCGTGGCCTCGACAAGGACCGCTACGTGCTGCGGGCCATCACCGACGAAATTATGTACAACCTGATGCTCCTGTCTGGGCAGGAGTACGTGGACCTGTATGCCGCCGACGTCAAGGCGCAGCTGGCAGCAGAGGGCGCCTTCGAGGGACCGGTTCCCTCCAACGGTCGTCCCGCACCCGGTGGGCGCACCGCCCCCGATGTCCCCGTGCCCACCGCCCCCGAGGAAGAGAGCAGTGAGGAGCGGGAGGCCTCGGATAAGGGGTAATGGCTGTTCCCCGTCATCCCACGATGGGGGCACGCATTCGCGTTTCGTGGGACGGGTGTCCTTGGCGAAAGGCGATGTGGGCCGGGTAGAATGAACTGTGCCCTGCACACGCGCGCCTTCGCGCACTAGGTGGCCCCATTGGGCAGCCGGGGTGACGTGGAGCGTGCATGCACGCGCGGGGCCGTACCTAACCAACCTGAGAAAGGTGACATTCATGTCGGTCCGTCGTGTTGCCCTGCTGACCGCAGGTGGCTTCGCCCCGTGCCTGTCCTCCGCCGTCGGCGGACTCATTGAGCGCTACAACGAGATTGATCCCACGGTTGAGATCATCGCTTACCAGAACGGCTACCACGGCCTGCTCACCGGCAACTACGTGCTGGTCGACGAGGAAGCTCGCAAGCACGCTGCCGTCCTGCACCGCTTCGGCGGCTCCCCGATCGGTAACTCCCGTGTCAAGCTGACGAACAAGAAGAACCTGGTCGAGCGCGGCCTCGTCTCCGAGGATGAGGACCCGCTGCAGAAGGCTGCCGAGCAGCTGCGCGCTGACGGCGTCGACGTCCTGCACACCATCGGTGGCGACGACACCAACACGACGGCTGCCGACCTGGCCGCCTACCTGGAGGAGCACGATTACCACCTGACTGTCGTGGGCCTGCCCAAGACGATCGACAACGACGTTGTGCCGATCCGCCAGTCCCTGGGCGCCTGGACCGCCGCTGAAGAGGTTTCCGAGTACTCCCAGAACATCATCGGTGAGCATCGCTCCAACCCCCGCATGCTCATCATCCACGAGATCATGGGCCGCCACTGCGGTTGGCTGACGGCCGCCGGTTCGCAGCGCTACCACGAGTGGCTCAAGACCCAGGAGTGGGTGCCCTCGATCGGCCTGTCGAAGGAGCGTTGGGACATCCACGCCATCTTCCTGCCCGAGATGAAGATCGATCTGGATGCCGAGGCCAAGCGCCTCAAGGCCATCATGGACGAGCAGGGCAACGTCAACATCTTCCTGTCCG
>ERZ772918.52-NODE-52-length-91939-cov-10.6259_pt1 | contig 91939 bp, 85 predicted proteins | sample MGYA00512118_ERZ772918 | MGnify/ENA primary metagenome ERZ772918 (study PRJEB29015, sample SAMEA2737939) | human oral metagenome | biome: human oral; feature: human-associated habitat; material: dental | place: China | collected 2135 ... | reverse complement strand
CCGCAATCCCAACCTAAACCCGGAACTTAAGCACCACGTTCGTGACCTATAGTCCGTACGGTGCGTACAGGGCTCTCCCAAGATCATTCAGAGGGAGGAGCGGCAATGTCCGTGCCATCTACAGCGAAGTCCTCGAGCGTGGGAGCCTGAGAGTCGGGATTCTGAAACTCGGTCACTGTCGTAACCTCGTGGACGGCCGGATCAGACACTGTCATCGCAGTTGTGTTTCCCGTCTGAGCGACGATGTTCAGCCGGTTGTCGGCGTCAAGTTCGACAACGAAGAGATCCTCCACTTCGCCGACGCCCGCCGACGAAAGCTCTGTGCGCAACCACTGCTCGTCGCGATGTGCCAACTTGAGGTTGTCGGTCACGACCTGGCCACTGGACACCAGGACGTAGTTGACGCCGCCCTCGCCCTTGCGCCGTACCGTCAGGGAGCCGTTGGCTTCGCGTTGTGCGAGGCTGATGTCGCTCAGTGAAAAGATGCCCATGCCGCGTAGCTCTGCGAGAAACTCGACTGGGTCGAGCTTGTGATCCGTGTTGTCGAGCGCGTCCTGAGTAAATCGCCCGCCCTCAATGATCGTGTACGCCTGTCCCATCACGAGCGAGCGGGTCGACATGAACTTCGACGTCAGGTAGTTCAGGCCGGAGATGATTCCAAAGGTGACGAGCAGGAAGCTGATGTCCTCCGCGAACGAGAATACTTGGTTGTAGATACGCCGCCGATAATGCCACCGGGGATAAAGTTCCCGATAAAGTCGATCGGTGTCAGTTGGACCGTCTGCTGCTTGCCCGTCAGGCGCAGGTGGAGGACGATCAGGGTGACACCGATCAGGAGCTTAAAGACCGTCATTTCAAAACCATGAACGTCGAATATGAGGCCAGTCTATTCGCATGTGGGGACGCGGTTTGGCGTGGTGTGATCAGCTCGTCGGATCCGCGTCGATAGCTCCCTGAATGTCATGGAAGATCAGATTAGAAATCTCCACCTGCACCTTCTCAACCTTCGGCACGTCACGTAGGAGCAGCGGGTCGTCTGCCGAGGTCTGGAGGGCAAGCGTGCCACAGCCGAAGATGCGGTCGTCGAAATCCTTCTCGATTTGAACGTCCGAAATGCGAGTAAGGGGCAGGTCATGGCCGGTGCGCTTGATGACGCCCGTACGCGTGATGACGCGCTTCGTGGTCACCGTGTAGGTGGTTGTTATCCACTTGATCCACGGGACGAGAATGAGCGGGATCGACAGGACAAGAACGGCAATCCAGATGGTTGCGAGCGCCCAGTGGCGCGCGTTCTCGGGGACGTAGAAGGAACCAACTGCGGCGGCGATGACGAGGATGGATTCGACGATGATCGCTGGCAGCAGCTTCTTGATGTGAGTATGCATGTGGCGGACGATGATCTCGCCCTGGCTGAGAAGCTTCTGTGACAGTGCCATGACACCATCATGCCAGATAGCGGCTGCCTGTAAGTACGTGCGAGAGACACGTGTAGCTACCGTGTCGTGATCCTACGCCGGGCGCCGGTACGTCCCGACGATGTCCGTGTTGACGATGCCGATCGCGGCCATGAGCGCGAGCACTGTTGTCGGACCGACGAATCGAAATCCCCTGCTCTTCAGGTCTGTGGCCAGAGCCTGCGACTCCGGCAGCTGCGTGGGCACTTCCTCCTGCGAGCGGGGACGCGGATCGTGCTGAGGGCGGTAGGACCAGACGAGGTCGCCGAGATGCGACGGACCATTCGGATCGGCGTCGCTTCGCAGGGCGACCGTCGCGCGGGCGTTCGTTATCGCCGCCTCTATCTTCCGACGGTTGCGAATAATGCCCGGCTCAGCGAGGATGCGCTCGATGTCTGCGTTGTCGAACGCTGCCACGCGATCGGGGACGAAACCTCGAAAAGCAGTGCGAAATGCGTCGCGTTTGGCCAGTACCGTGCGCCAGGAGAGCCCAGCCTGGAAGCCCTCCAAAACGAGGCACTCAAACACGCCGACCTCGTCGTGAACGGGTAGTCCCCATTCATGATCGTAATAGGCACGGATGAGTTCGTCGTGGGACGCCCACGTAGGACGTACGAGGCCATCGTTGCACCGCACCAGCCCATCGGGAAGGGGGAGGAGAACAGGGGAGTGGTGTGAAGTAGTCATAACGTGATCCTGCTCCCCGGCGAGAGTTGCGTCAACGCGTCAGGGCAGACCTGTGGATACTCGCACGAATCCGTCGTGGCCTGTGGATAACAGCGTAGACGGGCTCAAGTGGGCGCGACAGATAGCGGGGCGGGATACCACCAATGTGGCATCCCGCCCTTACTTGTGACCTGTCCTGAAGACTACTTGCGGCGCCTCTCGCGCACACGCACCGAGATCTGGACTGGTGTCCCGGCGAAACCGAAGGTCTCACGCAGACGGCGCTCGATGAAACGACGGTATCCGGGGTCGAGGAATCCGGTTGTGAACAGGACGAAGCGCGGAGGTTTGCTCGACGCCTGTGTGCCAAAGAGGATACGAGGCTGCTTGCCGCCGCGAAGCGGGTGCGGATGAGCAGCGACGAGCTGACCGAGGAATGCATTGAGCTGCCCCGTGGGGATACGGGTCTCCCAGCCTTCGAGCGCGGTGTCCAGAGCCCGCACAATGCGATTCGTGTGCCATCCCGTCTTAGCAGCGAGGTTGATGCGCGGCGCCCACTGGATCTGCACGAGCTCACGCTCAAGCTCGTTCTTAATCTCCTTTTGGCGCTCCTCATCGACGAGATCCCACTTATTCGTGACGACAACGAGGGCCCGTCCTGCATCGATCACCTGCTGAACGACGCGCACATCCTGCTCGGTGAGAGGGGCCGAACCATCGATGAGGACCAGCGCGACCTCCGCCTTTTCGATAGCGGCCTGAGTACGGATCGACGCGTAGTAGTCGGCACCCGTCGTCCGGTGCATCTTTCGGCGGATACCAGCGGTATCGACGAACCACCACGAGCGCCCATCCAGCTCGATGAGCTCGTCAACCGGATCGCGAGTCGTACCTGCGAGCTCGTTGACGACGACACGCTCGCCGCCTGCAAGGGCGTTGAGCAGAGACGACTTGCCGACGTTCGGACGCCCCACCAGGGCGACGCGACGCGGGCCGCCAGAAGGCAGCGCCGTGGCCACGGCAGATTCGGTGGGCAAGACCTCCATGACGACATCGAGTAGGTCGCCGGTACCGCGTCCGTGCAGAGCAGAAATGGGGTAGGGTTCACCCAATCCGAGGCTCCACAGGTACGCCGCGTCCGACTCCTGCAGCGGCGAGTCGACCTTATTCGCTGCGAGGATAATCGGCTTCTTCTTCGAACGAAGCATCTCGACGATGCGTTCATCGGAGGCGGTCACGCCGACGGTCGCATCAAGGACGAGCACGACAGCGTCCGCTAGGTCGACCGCAATCTCTGCCTGCTCAGCAACGGAACGGTCCAGACCTCTGACGTCGATCTCCCAGCCGCCTGTGTCGACGAGCGTGAAGTCGCGACCCGCCCATTCGGCCGGGTAGGAGACACGATCTCGAGTCACGCCGGGCGTATCCTGCACAACGGCCTCGCGCCGCCCGAGAATACGGTTCACGAGCGTGGATTTTCCAACGTTTGGGCGACCGACGACAGCGAGAACGGGGAGCCCTGCGGACACATCGTCTGCTTCCGCGAGCGCCGCTTCGCCAGCGAGGAGCGCCAGGTCCTCCTCATCGAGATCGAACTGATCGAGGTTGGCGCGCATGACACGAGCACGCGCCTGCGTCTCCTCGTCGCTCAGGTCGAGCGCGAGAGGCGAGGCCACGGCCTCGTCGGCACTGTCGTTCTTGAGGCCGTCCGCCTCGAATTCTGCGGGCGCGTCGGGCTGATTGTCAAAGTCATTCACCCGCCCAGTCTACGGCGTGGCGCGCCGCAAAGGCCCGATGGGAGCCCCGGCGGCGCGCCAGTTCACAGATAACGGTGCGTTACTCGTGCGCGCGCACGTCGCCTTCGAGGACCTCGGCGGCGACGGGAACATCGTTGTAGCGGTGGTGGATCCCTTGGATCTCTTGATACCACTCGGCGCCCTTGCCTGTGATGATGACGGTGTCACCGGGCTGGGCGGCGAGGATAGCGCGGCGTACGGCGTCGCGTCGGCAGGTCGTGACCTCGGTGACGTCAGCCATGTCTGGGCGCACGGAGGCGATGCCACGTAGCAGATAGTCGCGAATCGACTGGGGATCCTCGGTGCGCGGATTTTCATCCGTCACCCACAGGATGTCTGCCTCGCGGGCAGCGATTGCAGCGAGCTCCTCACGTTTCGAGGCATCGCGGTCGCCATCTGTGCCGAAGACGATGACAACGTTTCCCTCCGTGAGCTCACGTGTCGAGCGCAGCGTCCACTCGAGCGCCTCTGGCGTGTGCGCGTAATCGACGATCACGAGCGGCTGCCGACCGGGCGTTGGGTTAACTTTTTCCATGCGGCCCGGGATCTGGGGAGCATCCTCGATCGCTGAGATGACATCGGCGAGTTCAATGCCCAGGCTGACGGCGCTGACGATCGCGACGGCGGTGTTTTGGATATTGACCTCGCCGAGGATAGGCATCGCGACGCGATGGCCGACGTCCGATGGGTCGACGAGGGTAAAGACAGTACGACCGATCACCTTATCGGGCGTCACATCGCAAACCTGCCAGTCGGCGTCGTTGTCTGTCAGTGCGGACACCGTCGTCACAGGGACGGTGGCCTGCTGGGCGAGACGACGGCCCCACTCATCGTCGACGCACACGACGCCGTGGCGAGAGTGCTCAGGAGTAAACAGCAGAGCCTTCGCCTGGAAGTAGTTCTCCATGTCGCCGTAGTAGTCGAGGTGGTCGTGCTGCAGGTTTGTGAAAGCCGCAACGTCGAAGACGATTCCGTCGACGCGGTGCAGCGAGAGAGCGTGAGCGGACAGCTCAATGACACCGGCTCCGCAACCATACTCCTCGGTGGCTGCCAGGAAACGGGCGATGACGGGGGCCTCGGCGGTCGTACGTACGGCCTCGAACGAAATCGGGCCGACGTGCGTTTCTACGGTGCCGCACAGCGAGGCGTCGGGGAAACGCGACGCGATGGCTGCGCGCATCAGATACGAGGTTGTGGTCTTGCCGTTCGTGCCCGTGACGGCCATCGTCGTCAGACGCGTAGCGGGGGATGCGTAAACGTTGGCGCATAACTGCGCAACGACTCCTCGCGGGTCGGCCACCTGCACGACGGGCACGCCCAGGCCTCGTTCACACGCCTGCGTGCGCCCATCCTCATCTGTGAGAATCGCGCTTGCCCCGGCCTCGATCGCCGCGTGAGCGAAACGAATGCCGTGCTGCCTGAGGCCGGGAATTGCCACGAACAGCCACTCCGGCTCGCAGTCGTCGGAAGAAACGGTGATGCCGCGAAGGCACAGCGTCGAGTCCGCAATCGACGCGGGGGCGCCATCGGGAGCGAAAAATCCCTGGATCTCCAGGCCCGACAGCGCGGTCGCGAGTGACACTGGGGCAACCGTGGGGCGAATATCAATCACTGAAGTCATGTCCCTACTGTAGTTCGTTGGCGCGGCGGCGCGCGCCACACAGAGCGGGCGTGACACAGTAGGATAGGTGTCATGCAGATTTTGACGCGCAACGAAGCAACACATCGCGCTGCCCATCTACACGTCTCAGCTATCGACGTCGTGGTCGATATCCAAGGAGCCCAGGACACCACGATTCCCACTTATCCCGTGACGTCGACGCTGACGATGACGTCGGACGAGGACCGCACCTTTATCGACATCGTGGGCGATGTCACCGAGGTGCTCCTCAATGGTCACCCTCACCCGTTCGAGGATGAGGAAGACCGAGTCTGGGTCGCTGGTCTTCCTGTAGGGGAGCCCATCACCCTGGAGGTCCGCGCTCTCGCACGCTACTCACGCAGCGGTGAAGGCCTGCACCGCTACACCGATCCCGAGGACGGCGAAGTTTACCTCTACACCCAATTCGAGCCCAACGATGCCCACCGCGCATGGCCGTGCATCGACCAGCCGGATGTGAAGCCAGAATGGACATTCCACGTCATCGCACCGGCGGGCTGGGTTGTCTCCTCCAACGGGATTGAGACAGGCGTGGAGTCCGTTGGCGAGACGGGCGCGCTCCGCCATGACTTCACGGCGACCCGCCCGCTCTCCAGCTACATCACGGCGATCGTTGCTGGCCCGTGGGCGGTCATCGAGGGAGGCACCTGGAGCGGTGGCGCGTCGGATGGCGGGCATGCTGAGCTGGCGCTGCGACTCCTGTGTCGTCGTACGCTTGCGCGTTACCTCGACTCCGATGACGTCTTCGAGGTGACCCGCGCCGGACTCGACTTCTACCATGCGCGCTACGGTGTCACGTTCCCGTGGGGGTCCTACGACCAGGTGTACGTGCCCGAATACAACCTGGGCGCGATGGAAAACCCGGGCTGCATCACCTTCAACGAGACCTACATTTCGCGCTCCACGCCCACGTTCTCCGAGCGTCAGCGCCGCGCGAACACAACGCTCCACGAGATGTGCCACATGTGGTTCGGAGACCTCGCCACACCCTCGTGGTGGGACGACCTGTGGCTGAAGGAATCTTTCGCGGAAAACCAGGGGGCCAGCGCTATCGCAACCGCCACGCGGTACGTGGGTGAATGGGCGAACTTCGCGATGAACCGCAAGATCTGGGCCTACACCCAGGACCAGATGCCGACCACGCACCCGATTGCCGCCGACATCCCGGACGTCGCCGCCGCAAAGACCAACTTCGACGGAATCACATACGCTAAGGGCGCGTCCGTTCTCAAGCAGCTGGTCGCCTGGGTCGGTGAGGATGCCTTCTATGAGGGCGCACGCCGCTACTTTGCCGAGCACAAGTTTGGCGCGACCAACCTGCAGGATCTTCTCGTTGCGCTCGAGGGTGCGTCACGTCAGGAGCTCTCTTCGTGGAAGAGTGCATGGCTGGAGACTTCCGGTCCCTCCACGCTGTCCGCTTCATGGGTGACGGATGCAGTTGGTGCGATCACAGACTTCACGCTGCATCAGAGTGGCGAGGCATGTGGGGGAGTTTTGCGCCCCCACCGGGTCACCGTGTCCACGTGGCGCGTCGCCGCCGGTGCTCTTGAACGCACGCATAGCTTCGATGTGCGCATCGAAGGTGAACAGGCGCTGATTGATCCCGATGGTGTCCTCGCGGTTCCCGGCGGAGCCGCCTCCGCTGACCTTGTCGTGATCAACGATGACGACCTGACCTACGCGATCTCTCGCCTCGATGAGCGTTCGACCGACGTCGCGCTTACCTACGTGGGGTCGATCGACGTTGCGCTCACGCGTGCCGTCATCTGGGCGTCTTTGTGGAACGCGGTACGCGACGGTTTGCTTGACCCGCGCCGCTTCATCGTTGCTGTCCTCACCGCCGTCCCCGCGGAGACTGAGCCAGCCATCCGCGACCGACTGCTTCTCTTTGTCGCCGAAGCGATCTCGTCATTCCTGCCGGGTGGCCTGCGTACAGACGTGCACGATCAAGTCCTGGCAACTGTGATCCGGCTGTCTCGCGAGACAGAAGACGCCGATGCGTGGCGCTCCTACACGCGCGCTTTTATCGCCGAGTTCGCGGCACGTGGTGGTGATGAGTACGAGGCGATGGTGCGAGGCTTTGCAGCCAGCGATAACCCTGACATTGCCTGGCGTGCGCGCCGAGCGTTGGCGGCACGAGGCCTCGTCGATGCCGGTGCGGTCGAGGCGTGGCGCAGCACCGACGGTTCGGGTGAAGCAGCGCGTATGAGCGTCGAAGCGCTCGCCTCCCTGCCAATCGACGAAGCTCGTTCCCACGCGTGGGACTCGGTATACTCAGAGACCCTCTCGAACGACTTCCTGACCGCGACGCTCGCCGGTCTGCAGGCCTCGTCGTGGGATGGCGAGGCAGGCATTGAGGCCGCCGTCGATCGTCTGCGTTCCTACTGGGAATCCCACACGATTGGAATGGCACTGCGCTACGCCAACGGGGTGCTTGCGTACGGACTCGATAGTGATCGAGACGGCAGCGTCGAGCGCTCGGTGGGTCTGCTGCGCTCGTGGCTCGACACGAATGGCGATGCGCCCGCGCAGCTGCGCCGCATTGTCGTCGAGCATCTCGATGCTTTCGAGCGTGACGAGCGCGTGCAGCGCCGTTGGAAGCAGGACCAGTGACACACGGGGGACATCGAGGCGACGCGGCGGGGGAGGCAACACAGGCCACCCGGGCCGCCGCTGTGGACCCTGCTGCCTCGATGTCCCTCCTGAACTCCCTGCTCGCCAATCCTCTCGATGTCGGCTACGAGCACTATCGCGCCGATCATGGTTCGAGGCCAGCGAGCCTCGTCGGCAAGATCGGTGTCTTCGTGGTTGCCGTTGCACTCGGTTTCGGATCTATCGTTGCGACCTCATCGCTGCGTGCGCCGGCAGGGGATGTGAAGTCCGATCTCAAGACTCAGGCATCGGGTCGCTCGGCGGCCGTTGAAGCCTTGAATGACGACGTGCAGTCGCTGGGACGCGCCATCGATCAGTATTCCCAATCAAGCTCGGGTGTAGCCTCCGACCCAGCACAGGACATGGTGACCGCCACGACCTCGGTACACGGCCCCGGCATCACCGTCACCCTCGCGGATCGCAGTGGTCCCGGCAAGGGGAGTGGAACTGTGCGCGACCAGGATCTCGCGATGGTCGTCAACGCCCTGTGGGCTGCCGGTGCTGACGCTATCTCCATCAACGGCCAACGGATCGGCCCCGACACCTTCGTACGCACAGCCGGTTCCGTCATCCTCGTCAACGTCACCCCCGTGTCCTCGCCCTATGAGGTCTCAGCGATTGGTGACTCGAACGCCCTGTCCGTCTCTCTCGTACGGGGTGCCACGGGTGACTACCTGTCGGCTGCACAGTCGGTGACTGGTATGACCGTCTCTTCGAAAGTCTCCGACAACATCACAATGGAGGCGCTCACGCTCACGGACTCCCACTACGCAACACCGGTGGGGGCATCCAACGAAGGAGGTTCTTCATGATTGCCGTCATCGGCTTGATCATCGGCATTGTCCTTGGTGTGCTTCTCGATCCGACGGTGCCAGCGTGGCTTGCCCCGTTCCTGCCCGTGGCCGTTGTCGCGGGTCTCGACGCTCTTTTCGGCGCCGGGCGGGCATGGCTTGAGGGTCGCTTCGCCGACCGAGTATTCGTCACATCCTTTTTCTGGAATGTTGTCGTGGCCTGCCTCCTTGTGTTTCTGGGGACGCAGCTCGGTGTTGGCTCGGCAATGACGACGGCAGTTGTTGTCGTCCTTGGCATTCGTATTTTCTCTAACACGGCGTCGATTCGCCGCCTCCTGCTGAAGGCGTGACATGAACGAGGAACCCACGACAGCTCCCTCAAGCGACGAGACAGCTGAGGAACGCACTCGCGCGCACGGCTCCCATCGCGAAGAACGCATCCACCCCCGTTTGTGGACGCGCGCTCGCCAAGCATTCTTCGCGCTTCCCCGCGGGCTCCATGTCGTGATGCTCGTGATCTTCATGGTTCTTGGATTTGCGTTGGTGACTCAGGTGCGCGCACAACGCTCGGATCCGCTTGAGGGGCTGTCGGAACAGGACCTTGTGACTGTTCTCGATGAGCTCAGTACACAGGAACAAAACCTGCGTAACCGACGTGGCGAGCTAAGCAGTGAACTCGACGACTTGCGCAGTGCGGCCAGTGAGGCTGACGCTCGCGAGCAGGCGACACGTAAGGCGCAGACTCAGGCGCAAATTGCTGCAGGCACCGTCGCGGTGCACGGCCCCGGTGTAACGGTGGGCGTGACAGATCCCGGCGCGAACCTGACAGCTACGCAGTTCGTTCAGACCCTGGGGGAGCTGCGCAACGCCGGGGCTGAGGCCATCGAGCTCAACGGCGTGCGTCTGTCAACGCGTTCGGCCTTCACCGGCCAGGCTGGCGCGATCGTCGTTGACGGAACCCCGATCACCTCACCATATACGTGGAAGGTGATCGGCGATGGTCAGACGATCGCGACGGCACTCGATATTCAAGCGGGCTCAGCGGCGCAAATGCGCGCCAAGGGGGCGATGGTGACGATCACGCCTGTTGATGATCTATCGATTTTGTCGACCGCCACCCCGAAGCCCCCGCAGTTTGCTACCTATGGATGAGGACGTTCGTTGTCAGTGTTTCGCTCTGGCGTTCCCGCGCCTGATACAGGGCAAACGTTTACACTTATCAGAGTCCATCTTCTTACTTATTGGAGCGCACAATGTCTGACAACCAGCCGTTCGATCCGACTGCAACCTCAGTTTTCGGCTTGGCGCCTGTGGTTGATGAGGTCGAAGAGGCGCCCGTTGCGCTGTCCGCTCGCGATCGCGAAGCAGTTGAGGCGCTGCCTGCGGGCTCGGCGCTGCTCATTGTTCAGCGCGGGCCGAACACGGGTGCGCGTTTCCTCCTTGATCCGGAAGTGACCAATGCCGGACGCTCCCCCAAGGCCGACATCTTCCTTGATGACGTCACGGTGTCGCGTAAGCACTGCCAGTTCATCGCATCCGAGGGCGGGCACATCGTGCGCGATTCGGGTTCCCTCAACGGCACGTACGTCAACCGTGAGCGTGTTGATTCCATCGCGCTGCATGCTGGTGATGAAGTGCAGATCGGAAAGTATCGCCTGACCTATCAGCCGTCGACCAAGCAGGCCTGACGTGTCCGCAGCCGTTGCCCGTGCGCGGGCGGTGCCCTCATCTCGTGAGGCACGCTCATGGCCGCACGACGTCGATCACAGCCCTGAGCTGTCGATCGGCCGCGTTGTTGACGCGCTGAAGGAGGAGTTTCCCGCGATCTCGCTGTCTAAGGTGCGCTACCTGGAGAGCGAGGGGCTAGTGGCGCCCGCGCGTACGGGTTCGGGCTACCGCAAGTATTCAGCCGCTGATGTGGAGCGGTTGCGCTACGTGCTGACCGAGCAGCGTGACTCTTTCACTCCGCTCAGCGTGATCCGCACGCAGCTCGATGCTCTCGATGCTGGGCATACGCCGACCAAGCGTAGGGTGGCTCAGGTCGTCTCGTCTGAGGGACAGACTGTGTCGCTGGGCGGACGTCGGGCTATCCCCGCTGCCGACTTGGCTGACTTGACGGGCGTCGATATGGAGACGCTGGAACGCTACACGCGCCTGGGGCTGATTACGCCGGATCTGGCTGGATACTTTCCTGCACGCTGCGTTCAGGCAGTGTCTGCAATTGCGCGGCTGGAGTGCGCTGGTGTTGACGTGCGCGTGCTGCGTGCGGTTCGTCAAGGTGCCGAGCGTAGCGCTGACATTATCGATCAGACCGTTTCCTCCCAGCGGGGACGAGGCCGTGGCGCGGACCGCGAACGTGCGCGTGCTCGGGCGGTTGAGCTGGGAGAGCTGTTCGCCGAGCTGCATCGTGAAATGTTGACGGTTGCTGTGTCAGCACTCGTGGACGATGGAGACTAAGTCTCATGTTGAACATGAAGGTTAGACTCGCCGCTTCGGTCATTGACCACCGTGCGTCGGTGCTCTACCGTAGTCCTGTTCTCATCAAGTACCACCTGCAAGGAGCCCGACAGTGAGCGCAGAAGCGAACGCCGCTAGCCGGCAAGGCATGCTTTTCGGCGACCCGCTCGAAGGCCTTGATACCGACGAGATGGGTTACCGAGGCCCGGTTGCATGTAGCGCCGCTGGTATCACCTATCGTCAGCTCGACTACTGGGCTCGCACTGGCCTTCTCCAGCCGTCTATCCGTGCCGCACGCGGTTCTGGCTCCCAGCGCCTCTATTCCTTCCGTGACATCCTCGTTCTGAAGGTCGTGAAGAAGCTTCTCGACGCGGGCGTGTCGCTGCAGCAGGTGCGCGTCGCCGTGTCGTCGCTGCAGAACAGGGGAGTCGACGATCTCGCATCGATCACCCTGATGAGCGATGGGGCCTCTGTGTACGAATGCACGTCGACGGACGAGGTGATTGATCTCCTTCAGGGCGGACAGGGTGTTTTCGGCATCGCCGTCGGTCGTGTCTGGCGCGAGGTTGAGGGGTCTCTTGCCGAGCTGCCGCTTGAGCGTTCGGAACCGGCTTTTGTCGACGAACTGGCGCAGCGGCGTCGCTCCAAGCTCTCTGCATCCTGACGAGACCGACACGACGATACGGTGTGGGGGCCAGGCTGAGCCTGGCCCCCACACCTTTGTCTTGCGTCGGCTCGGTATCTGTGAGTATTAGCGGCGCCCGAGCGGGCGGCTCACTGTGTAGGACGCCTCGACGTCGGTGATCTCAACGGTGACCAGGCCGTTCTCGTCGACAATGTAGGACTCTTCGATGAGGGGCCCATCATCGGTGCGTACGACGGGGATCGTGGTGAGGTCGATATCATCGCGACGCAGCGCTCGATCGAAGGGAACGATGACCTCGCCGTAGGGCTGTAGGTCGCCGCGCGGCACCCCGGCCTCGTCGTACGACGAGTACTCGACGAAACGGAAATAGCCGATGTTGTGTGCCGCCCGGTAGCGGCGCTTGATGGTCAGCGTTTCTCCCGGGGCGAGCTCTGTGTTGGGCTCCAGGAGCGTATCGAAGGAGATGAAGCTTCCTGCCTCGCGCTCACGGAACACGCCAACGCCGCGCGAGAGTTGTTCGCGCACGGTGTACGCGGCCTCGGGATCAGCGCCGATGGCAAGTCCGATTGCTGTTGACGCCGCGGTGTGTGGCGAGCGGTGGACACGGCGCCCAAAACGCGACCGCAGGACGCGTGCCACAAGCGGAAGCTGCGAGCCGCCGCCCACAACGTAGAGACCGGCGATATCTCCGCCCAGCTGACCCACGCCCGAAGTGTCAGGGACGAGGAGCGGTTCCATGGCGGCGACAGTCGAGTCGACGAGGGGAGTGGCTGCCTCATAGAAGTCAGCAACGGGGATGGTGACGGGCTCGCCGTCGACGGGTACGGTAATGAACTTCGTCGAGGGGGAGAGGGTCTCCTTCGCATCGCGCGCGTCCTCGACGAGGCGTTCCCACGCCTCGTCGCCGAGCTTGCCGGAATCAGTGCCGGCTGCGGCAGCGAGCCGGTTAGCGAGCACGACGTCGAAATCGTCCCCGCCGACCATGTTGAGCCCGCGTGATCCCATGACCTCGTGCAGGGTTCCTGTGGCTGACACGATGGAGGCGTCGAATGTGCCGCCGCCAAGGTCGTAGACGAGGATCGCGGTGCGCTTCGAGTTGAGCGTTCCCGCGTGACGGTGGGTGTACTCAAAGCCTGCGGCGGAGGGCTCGTTCACCATTGCGAGGACGTCCCAGCCGGCGCGACGGAAGGCCTCGAGGGTCAGGAAGCGTTGCGCAGACCATGCGTGTGCGGGGACGCCGACAAGAGCCTCAAGTGGCTCGGACGCAGGGAGGGAAGCAATCGAAGAGTTGGTGCGCAGCGAACGTGCGACGTAACTGAGGAAACCGGTGAGCGCGTCGAGGATCGAGATGCTGTGGTTGCCCAGGCGCAGAGTGGATGTGTCAGTCACCGACGGGTCGGAGAGCAGGCGCTTGAAAGAACGCAGGTGGGGAGCGCCCGCGCGGGCCGCGTCTTCTGCGTCGAAGCCGTAAACCAAGTGGTCGCCTTCAAGCGCGATGATTGACGGAACAAAATCGACCGTATCGTCGTTGTTGTTGACAAAAGAGACGATGGGATAGTTTCCCCGGTCAACGATAGCGATCGCGGTGGTTGTGGTGCCAAAATCAACTCCGAGTCTCATGGTACCCACCCTAGCGTCTATTGCGGGGCGCTCCTAGGACGTCTCGCCGGTCGTTCGCACATTCCTGGGTAACGTCCTGTTCGCAATGGTGGCAAAGAGCCAGCCAAGCAGGAAGTACATGCAGCCGGCAATGGCGTCAACCACATAATGATTGCCAGTTGCGACGATTGTCACGATCGTGATCGCGGGATGAAAAGCGAGAAGGAGTCGCGCCCACCACGAGCGCCACACGTATGTTCCGAGCATAACGGCAACCCACACGGACCAGCCGGTATGCATCGAGGGCATCGCACCGTAGGGATTGGCGAGCGTGCCAAACAGATGTGAATAGGTAGATGTGTGAGTGGCGACGGCGTCGACGAAGCCAAGATCGGGGACGAGGCGTGGGGGAGCCAAGGGGTAGGTCCAGTACGTGATGAGCGCGCCGATCGTCATGATGACGAGCGTCCATCGAGCCCGGCGGTAAGAGGTTGGGGCCTTGCGCCAGAGGACGACCAGGGCGATGCCGGTCATTGCAAGGAATGAGACCGCGTACTGTGCAGATGCGAGCGAGGCGAGGACCGGGTGGGCGGTCAGCCATGCATTGGCCGAACGTTCAATAAAAAGGCCGATACGCGACTCGAACGCGGCGACGTCGTGCGCATGGGTTATCGCGACAGACTCGGGAGCCTTAGCCAAGAATGAGAGGACGGAGTAGGCAAGGCATGCCAGTGAGAGAGCGATGACCTCACGAAGAACAGGGGGGTGCTGGGAGCGTGCTTGTAGGTCCGTCGTCATGACAGCAACTGTACCGCGAGCTCGGAGAGGGGTCGATAAAGAAAAGCGGACATAATGTACATTATCGGATCGTGGGACTGGGGTGGAGACGAGGCCGTGGGCGCATTGCGCTTGACGTGTCAGATAGAATGGTTCCGTTTCTTATCTACGTCCAGGAGGCTGTTATGGCTGACCGCGCACTGCGTGGCATGCAGATCGGTGCGAAGTCCCTCGAATCCGAGGATGGCGTTGTCTTCGCCGACCGTTTCATTGTTCGTTATGCGTGCCCGAACGGTCATGAGTTTGAGGTTACGCTATCCAGCGAGGCGACGGCCCCTGCAACCTGGGAATGCAAGTGTGGCCAGCAGGCCGATCTGATCGGCGAGACCGTCGAGGACGAGGACAATAAGCCCGTCAAGCCCCAGCGCACCCACTGGGATATGCTGCGCGAGCGCCGCTCCATTGAAGAGCTTGAGGTCGTTCTCACCGAACAGCTCACCGCTTACCGTGAGGGCCGCCTGCGGCCCGAGGGCTCCTATCGGAAGGGCTGATTACTTCGAGAACGCTCGACGGGCGGCCTGGGTTACGCGACCCAGGCCGCCTTTCGTGACCATCACGAGCTCCTCAACGAAGATGGATGAATCCAGCTTCGACTCGCCAGCGATGCGCTCATCAAAGGTGATGGGTACCTCGGCGATCACCGCGCCCAGAGATCGTTCGAGTTCGGTCATTTCCACCTGGAATCCAAAGCCGGTGGTTGCTACCCGATCGAGGACCTCGTTCTCCTGTAGGAAGGCGGCGCGGTGTAGGCGTAGGCCCGCTGTTGCGTCCTTGACCGGTGTTCCCAGGCAGAATCGGACATAATAATTGCCCGCCTTTGAGAGCGCGACGCGCTTGTGAGACCAACCGTTAATACGTCCGCCCGGGACCCATCGTGACCCGATGACGAGGTCCGGTGCATCGGGTCCGGCCATGCGTGTCAGCAGCTTCGGTAGATCCACCGGTCGGTGCGAACCGTCCGCGTCCATCTGGAGAATGAACGGGTAGTCGTGCTCAATGCCCCAGCCCATACCGTCGACGTAGGCGGTGGCGAGGCCGGATTTGGCAGGACGATGGAGGATGTGGAGGCGGTCCTCCTCCGCGCGGCGAGAGTCAACCCACTCCCCCGTCCCATCCGGCGAGGAGTCATCGACGATGAGGATGTGCGCGTGGGGCACATGAGACCAGACCTGCGTCAGAATGCCTGGAAGCGTCTCCATTTCGTTGTATGTCGGGATCACGATCAGGGTGTGGTCCCCCTGTGGAGAAGGAACAAGGCGTTCAGAAACAGTCATGGGTCACATTTTGCCGAACTTAGTCGTGCGATGCACGCCTGGCGCGCGCTCGGGCGCTGATACGTCGCCCGACAAGCGTCACAAGGGCGGATAAACAGATGACCAGTGTGGCAGCCATGACGATGTTCGGGATCCTCTCCCCCGCTCGAGCGGTCAACGTCAGCGACGTACGAAGTGGAATATCGGCGGTGAGTGTTGCCGCCTGCTCGGTGCCGGTTTGCTCCAGGATCGAACCATCGGGACGAATAACGTAGGAATGGCCCGTTGTCGATGCCTGAATAGCACTGCGCGAGTACTCCATCGCTCGCATGCGTAGGAGCTGGCCCTGCTGCGCGGACTCTCCTGAGGACCGGAAGTGATAGTTGTTTGACGGGACGATGATGGCTTGGCCGCCGCGAGCAACACCGTCGCCAATCACCATGGGATAAGCCGCTTCGAAACAGATGCCGACCGCGAGGGGGACGTCGCGTCCGTCGCGTGCGTGTACTGTCATGAGCGGTGGCTCTGCCCCCGACTCCATGTCTCGGCTTGACTGTGCGACTTCGGTCGCGAAGGACGCGATGAATGCACGGAACGGGATGAATTCACCAAAGGGGACGGGGACGTTTTTCGAGTATCGAGCCGATTCCTCCAGCCCCTGACCGGGCTCCCAGATCGCAAGCCAATTCTTGATGTGATCACGTTCATTGAGGTTCGTGTAGCCGATCAGCACCGGCGCGTCGAGTGCAGAGGCGGCATGGTTGACTGCCTGTCCGATTGCAGGGAACGCGAGGGGATCACGGTCGACGGATCCTTCGCCCCAGATTGCCAGATCAAGTGGGTGATCGACCAGCTCCGGGGAGCTCGCGAGCTCGAGGGCAGCACGAACATTGTTGCCAGTCACCTCGCCCTCACGCCTGTAGGCCTGTGCGCCCGGAAGCGCGATGTCACCTTGGACGACACCGATACGTAGCATTCCGGTCTCTGCCTGGTTCGGCAGTGTCAGAGCGAGGGGTGCGACGTATGCAGCCACGACGATGACGGCGAGTACTGGACGCGAGAACCAGTGCTCGCGAATCACTGACGCATCGCGAGCCGCGAATGCGCGGCGAACGAGAACTGCGAGCGCGATGACGACCGCAGTGATCAGTGTCGTTCCGCCGTACGGGGCGAGGTGCCCGAGAGAGGAATCCACCTGAGGCAGTGCCACGGAGCCCCAGGGAAAGCCAGACCAGGGCCACCGGGAGCGCGCGGCATCGACACCGGCCCACGTGAGGGCAAAGAGCAGTGCCTGGATGATCGGACCACGCGCCCACGCCCACAGCTGCGTCCACCTCGCGAAGAGAACCCAGGCCATCAGGAACAGCGTCTGCACGAACGCAAGCACGAACCACGGGGGCGTCGTACCAACGGCGAGCGGAATCCAGTCGATGAGCGGAAGCCAGAAACTCATACCGAACACAAACGTGACTGTCAACGCCCGTGGCGCCCTGGCCTCGTCGATGCGCGAGATGTACAGCGCCAGTGCGGGTACCGACAGCCACCACCATCCCAGCGGCGCAAATGACGCGTACAGCGCGAGGCCCGCGATCGCAGCGATGAGCGAGTCACCGCACACGTGCGCAAACGAGGCGCGCTGCAAAATATCGTGATGCCCCACAAGCCCTCCAGCTCTCTAGAAAGTCGACCAAGCCACGATACCGCGACCGATACGGTCCTTCGCGGCCTCGGCCTTGCGCGTCAGTTCGTTGCTGGACGTGGCAGACGCGATCTGCCCGAGACAATCCATGACCTGACGCATCCAACGGACGAAATCGCCGGCCTGGATCGGCGTTGCGTCGATCGCCGTGGCCAGCGTCGACCCGTGCGCCCAGGCGAGCGTCGCCGCCATGAGGCCCGCGTCCAGGCTCGGGGTGAGCTCGCATCCGCATGCTTTCTCGACGCGATGCACACGCTTAAGGATCGCGAGGCTCTCGTACCAAGCCTCCTGAAGACGAATACCAACCCCGGAGGGTGCGAGCTGTTGAGCATCGTCGTCGGAGCGAGAATCGTAGACAAGAGCGGACACCATTGAGGCAAGTTCTGCCTCGTCAAGCTCGTTCCACGTGCCCTCATTCATCGACATGGCCACCACCAGGTCACGCTCGCCAAAAATCCGACGTAAACGCTGACCCGCATCGGTGACCTCGTCACCAGTGAGGAAGCCGAGGCGTTCGAGTACCCCGCAGACGCGGTCGAACTGAGCTGCGACCGACCCCGTCTGGGAGTCGATGGTTGAGCGCAGACGGACAATCTCGCGCGCCACACGCGCCCACTGGGCGCCCGCCCGAGCGTGTTCCTCGCGATGCGGGCAGCGGTGGACCGGATGCTGGCGCATCGCAACGCGCAGCGCACTGACCGGATCAGAAGCATCCGACGAACCGGTAGGGAGCTCATAACGCCCCTTGGATGACCCGGAACGCAGCTGGTCGGCGATACGCGTACGCTCTTTCGTCCGGCGCAGCGCGGAGCCTCCCGGGATGGACATGTGGCCGACGACGACAATCGTCCCTCTCACGTCTTCGGGACCAAGGGCGCGCCACGTGGAATCCTCACCGATGACGGACACCTCCACACGGCCCGAGGCGCTGGTGGCCTTCGCACCGACGACGCACAGGCGGGACTTACGCCCTCGCGTCAGGGCGAGAACGTCTCCTGGGCGCACCCCGGACAGTACGCGTCGAGACTCCTCGCGTGCCTCGCGCTTGCGTGTCCGGGCCCCCGACTTCTCTGCCTGACCGAGCTCGTCGCGCAGGGTGAGGTACTCGCGGACGTCACCGTGCGAGCATGACAGGTCCTCGATCATCGCGTCTCGCTGCGCCTCCAGATCGGTCAGTCGAGAGGCGAGAGTGACGACAGCAGAATCGGCCTGGTACTGGGCGAACGACGACTCAAGGACTTTGCGGGTCTGGGCGCGTGTCGAGCGTGCGAGCAGATTGACGACCATGTTGTATGTCGGAGTAAACGCAGACATCAACGGGTACGTGCGCTTGGAAGCAAGGGCAGCAACTTCCTCGGGTGCCACTCCCCCGCGGTGTGAGACAACCGCATGTCCTTCGGTGTCGATGCCGCGGCGCCCCGCACGTCCGGAGAGCTGCGTGTATTCACCGGCGGACAACGACACGTGCGCCGAACCATTCCACTTCGTCAGCGACTCGATGACGACCGTGCGGGCGGGCATGTTAATGCCGAGCGCAAGCGTCTCAGTTGCGTACACCATTTTGACGAGGCCACGTGAAAACAGATGTTCGACGGTCTCTTTCATGAGGGGCAGCATGCCGGCGTGGTGGGCTGCGATGCCGCGCATCAGACCACGTTTCCAGGACTCGGCTCCCAACACAATGGCATCCTCGGGCGGCAGCAATGTAATGACCTCGTCGACGTAGCTCTCGATCTCAGCTGCCTCGGAACGCGTGGTGAGGGTGATGCGGGTGGAGAGGACCTGGCGCACGGCATCCTCGCATCCTGCCCGCGAGAAGATGAACGTGATAGCAGGCAACAGTCTGGCTCGATCAAGCGAGATGAGCGTCGAGGGACGCGACTCGCGACGTACGCGGACCTCTCGGTTCCATGAGCGCGATCCGCGGCCGCCGCGCATCCCCGAGTCCCGTGTCGCCGCTACGAGTTCGGGATTGAGCTTTCCTTTACCGGTGGGCGCGTACAGGTCAAAGATGTCCTCGCCGACGATCATGTGCTGGTAGAGCGGGACGGGACGCTTTTCGGAGACGATGATCTCGCAGGTGGAGCGAACCTCACGGATCCATGCGCCGAACTCCTCAGCATTCGATACCGTTGCAGACAAGGCGATAATTGCGACGTGAGCGGGCAGGTGGATGATTACTTCCTCCCACACGGGGCCGCGCATCTTATCCGCCAGGTAGTGGACCTCGTCAAGGATGACGACGCCCAGGTCATCGAGGGCTGCACCAGCGTAGATCATGTTGCGTAGCACCTCGGTTGTCATGACGACGACCGGGGCACCGGAGTTCACCGACGTATCACCAGTCGCGAGGCCGACGTTGTCCGCACCGTACAGGTCGCATAGCTCCAGGTACTTCTGGTTCGACAGCGCCTTGATCGGCGTCGTGTAGAACGCGCGCATGCCCTGTTCGAGGGCAATGTATGCGCCGAATTGGCCGACAATGGTCTTTCCGGCGCCGGTAGGAGCAGCGACGAGGACCGAACTGCCGGCCTCGACGGCATCGAGTGCCTGGATCTGGAACGGGTCCGGGGTGAAGCTCAGCGTGGAGACCCAGCGCGCGCGTAGCGATGAGGCGGCCTGCACCTCGGCCTTGTACGCGGCGTAGCGCTGGGCTGCACTGCCGACGCCGAGGCCGACTTCCTCCTCGCGCTGGGCGACGTGGTCAGTATCCCGGGTGCGGTGTCGACGTCGTTTGGGGCTCACGATGCATCCTCTCGGGTCCACTGCGACAAGACGGTGCGCGCATACTGCGCGGTGGCCGAACGCATGTCCGGCACGACATTGCGCAGGTGCGGGGCGATATCAACAAGGAGACTTAGGCCCCACTGTTCATTCCAGACGGGCAGGATGATGCGTGCTCCCCCACTCGCGAGCTCGGCGGTGATACGACCGTCATACTCGTCAGCGATCCACCGCGCGTCGCGATCGACGTCAATCGTCCAGGTCGTTGCTTCCTGACGCACACGACGAGGCTCCTCAACGCGCCGACCTTCCCCGCGCACGTCACTGATCGACGCGACAGCGAAGCTACGCGCCTGCCCAGCACGCGTACACCAACCGCGCAAGAGCCATCCGGTCGCGGTTGCCTCGAGCGACCACGGATCCACGACGCGCCGCGTCTGGATGCCCGAGGCAGACACATAGGTGAAAGACACGCGTTCTTCGCGCATGAGCGCATCACGCAGGGTCTCCAAGCTCGCACTTGACGACGATGGGGAGGCAATCGCGTCCAGGTACTGGTCCCCGTCCGATTCCTTCAATCCGCCCAGAGCACAGACAACGAGGGCGGCGTGAGGGACGTGGGCGGCAAGATCGGCACCCAACAACGGTGTCATCGCAGACAGGCCGATGAGGAGAGCCTGTGCCTCAAGCGTGGACAGTCGCAGTGGAGCCGAGGCGCCCAGCGTCGAGCGAAGCGTCACACGTTGTTCTCGCTCGTAGAGCTCCCAGTCCACCTCAAAGGAAGCGCCGGGCAGCGAATCGCCGACGGAGGCGAGATACTCGACATCGCGACGCACCTGTCGGCGGGTGCGATGGAAGTGCGCAGCGATCTCATCGACGGTTGAGCCGGGGTGCTCGCTCATCCAGGCCACCATCGACGCGAGACGGACGACTGCTAGCTGAACGTTCTCAGGCATTGGCGTTCCCCCACGCGGCGGCTGCGTGCAGGCGCGTGAAGACGGCCTCGCGCAGAGTCTGTGGAGAAATGACCACGACGTCAGCGGCCAGTGGGAGAATCCGAGCGATCCACGTGCCCAGCTCGGCGCCTTCAAGGCAGGTACGCTCCCAGCCTCGCCGAGGCGAGCCCACTTCCTCGGACACTCCCCTGGCCTCGTAGCCGTGAAGAATCGTCCGTGCGGGGCAGCCCGCGCGGACGTCGACGACGGGAGAAACGAACGAGGAGACACGAGGAGGGGTACGCCCCTCGGGAGGAAGCGATGCGTCCCCCGGCTCCCCCACGAAGGACACCTGTGAGCGTATGCGTGAGACGCGGAACGTACGCTCGGCGTTGCGGTCGAGGTCCCAGCCCCACAGGTACAGTGCTCGACCCTGAACCGACAGTGCCCACGGGTCCACTGAACGTTCCGTCAGCTGCCCAGAACCCGGGTACTCGAAACACACCACTCGGCGTTCACGGATTGCCTGCGACACGGTGGTCGCAGCTCCGAGGCCAGTGAGTCCAAGGCGAATCATGGGAGCGGAGACGTCTTCGGAGGAGGCAGCAGCAGCTTTTGCGTCGACAGCGTCGGCGAAAAACTCGCTGCTATCCCACGCGCGTGCGGCCAGCGACATGAGCGCTCGGTCGGTACTAGTCACTTCGATGCCGGGCGCAAAAGAATCCCAGGCGATGCTGTAGCGCTCCCCCGAGTGAATCGTCATGTGGGCACCAGCGTCGCGCAATGCATCTTTGTCGCGCTGGAACTGCGTTTCGAAGGCATCGTCCGCGAGCCCCTGATATCCGGGAAGAGCACGCAATTGCGCCTTCGTGCGCCCGGGACGCGCGCCCAGGAGCTCGACAAAAAGCTCAAGGACGCGCACGTTAGCGTTGACAGCGGTACTCACCCGCCTACCCTACGCGAAACGCGCGCGTCCCGAGCATACGGCGCACCGTTTAGGACTGAGGCGACGCGGTATCAGCCGTGCTCGCGTACTCGTTGGTCACGATGGCGTTCGGATCGACGTCTCCTTCGAGGACCCCAATCGACGTCAGGAACGACACCATGGAAGACCAAGTGGCAAGGTCTTGCACGCCGTCAGCGTGTGCATCGTCTCCGAGCCACAGAGGAACGGTCGCGGCGAGTACAGCATTGGCTGCGGCCAGCGACGTCTCGTCGCTGAGCGTCGTGTCCCACTTCGCCGTCGCGTCAATCGCGACCTGAGGATCGGCCGCGATCGCGTTCATCGCCTCGGTGGTTGCGGACACGACCGCGCGTGCCGCATCAGGGTGGGCCTGCGCCCACTCGCGCGTCGTAATAATCGAGGCCGCCACCAGCGGAGTCGAGGCACCATCCAACGGGATCTCCCGGATGTCGATGCCCGCCAGTCTCATCTGCACCGCGTCATTGTTGGTAAAGCCAACGACTGCGTCCACCTGGCCAGCCGCGAGGGCCGCCTGCTGCGTGTAGCCGATCGACGAAATGGTCACGTCTGATGTCTGCAGACCACCTGCCATAATAGCGGCAAGAGTGGCGTAGTAGCTCGAACCATACTCACCCGGAATACCGATGTTCTTTCCGGCGAGGTCAGCCAGGCTTGTGATCGATGACGAGGCAGGGACGATGACACTCCCTGGGTAGGTCGCGTAATACTGGCCAATCGACACGAGGTCCATGCCTTGCGAGGCGGCAACCGCAGCCTCGTCGCCGGAGGCAATGACCACGTCCTCCTGGCCGGCGAGAAGCGCTGTGAACAGGCCCTCATCCGAGCCATGATGGCGGACGGTGGCTGTGACACCTGCATCGTTATACAGCCCCTGAGAATCAGCGACATAGACGGGAGCAAACTGCACGTTCGGGATGTAGGTCAGGCCAATCGTCATGTCCGAGGCGCCCTGCGAGGACGTGCCCGACTGCGTTGCGCCGGGACCGGCTGTGCAAGCGCCCAGTGCCAGCGAGACGCTGGCTCCAATAACGGTTGCGCGAACGATAGTGGAAAGCTTCAAGGGATGTCTCCTTCACTGCGTGATGTCGTAGCGCTTCGACCGCTCGATTCGATACACGATGACGTACAAAATTGTTGCCATGATGCACAGGATCGTGATGATGACGAACATGCCGGCGGTGTCCACGTTGCTTCTCATTTGAGTGAGTACCTGCCCGAGCCCGGACCCTCCCATGACCATCTCCCCCACGACCGCGCCTGTCACAGACAGAGCAAACCCATTGCGCAGGCCACCGAGAATGGCGGGAGCGGCAAGAGGTAGCTCCATATGTGCGGCCATCGTCCAGCCCGTCGCGCCGTCAAGCGCGGCAGCTTCCAGCAGTTCATGATCGATATGACGTAAACCGACGACGGTGGACACAAGGATCGGGAAGAACACCATTAATGCGCACAGCACAATAACCGGTGTGATGCCATACCCGACCCACAGCACGAGAATGGGGGCAATTGCGATGGCGGGCAACGCTTGGGTTGCTCCAAGGAAGGGTTCCACCGCGGCGGCCAACAGCCGCCATCGGTAGATCGCATACGCGAGTGGCAGCGCAACGACCGTTCCGAGCGCGCACCCTGCGATAGCCTCGCCTCCCGTCACCGCAATCTGGCGCCAGGTGGCAGGGTGCTGGAGCAGTGCCAAGCCTTTTCGGGCAACAGTAAGCGGATCGGGCAGACGCCAGGCTTCGATGCCGGTCAGCGTCGTCGTCAGCCACCATCCCGTCAGCACAAAGGCAAGGAAGATGATCGGTGCCGCGACGGTGAACGCACCGCAGGGCTTGTTCCGAGTTGCCACGACTTACTTTCCGACACCGGGGGTACGCGCAGCACAGCAGACGCACGAATGCGCCTCATGCACTCCTCCCATCCGGACTTTCACCGTCGGTGCCGGAATTTCACCGGCTCGACCGCCCTCGTTCTGTGAGGGCGGGTCGCGGACTATCACCGCCGGTTCGGACTTTCACCGACCCCGGAGTACTCGTGTGCCATTGTGCCACCGCCGGGCGCACCGCGCGAGGCCTATCCGCTATAGAAGAAAAGAGGCGGCCGGATGGGACCTTATCCCATCCGGCCGCACTCAGTGCTGTCGGTCAGTGGGTATGCGCGTTGGCGAGTTCACGCAGCATCTCAACCTCGCGGTGCGCGTCTTCCGCGCGGAACACTGCGGAGCCCGCGACAAAGTTATCTGCCCCGGCCTGCGCGGCACGCTCGATGGTCGCGCGGGAAATGCCGCCGTCAACCTGGATCGAGACCTGAAGCCCTGCGGCATTAATCGCGGCACGCGTTCGCTCAATCTTCGGAATCATCTGTTCGATGAAGGACTGTCCGCCGAAACCGGGCTCAACCGTCATGATGAGAATCATGTCGAATTCGTTCAGGATGTCCACGAAGGGCGCGATATCGGTTGCTGGCTTCAGCGCAAGACCGACACGCGCGCCGATGCGGTGCAGCTCGCGTGCGAGGCGCAGCGGTGCCGCAGCTGCCTCAGCGTGGAAGGTGACGGACTCGCAGCCGACCTCCGCGTACTGCGGTGCCCAGCGATCCGGATCCTCGATCATGAGGTGTGCGTCAACCGGCAGGATACCGGACTTGACGACGGCTTCCGCGACCGGCAGACCCCACGAGAGGTTGGGGACGAAATGGTTGTCCATGACGTCGACGTGAGCGATATCCGCTCCTGCGATCTTGGTGAGTTCACCGCGCAGATTGGCGATATCGCAGTTGAGGATCGACGGGCTAATTGTGGCGTTCATAACGCATATGCTAGCGCCTGCGCAGGCAAGCCACAAACATAAGATCCGTACCGAAACGGTGGTCCCACAGCTGCAGCGTACGGCCATCGTAGCCCTTGATGATACCCGCAGACGCCGGTACATCCAGCGCCTCGGGTGCGCACTCGTGAGCCAGCGCGACGGTGTCAAGCAGCTCAACTTTGCCGCCGTCGAGCAGACGCGCAACCTGGTCACGCGTCTCCGTCGCATGGGGCGAGCACGTGATGTAGGTGAGGACGCCACCGGGGCGCGTCAAAGCGAGCGCTCGGTCGAGCAGCTCACGCTGGAGGACCGTTAGTTCTTCGACGTCTGCGGGCGTTCGATTCCACCGGGACTCCGGACGGCGACGCATGGATCCCATGCCCGAGCAAGGCGCGTCGACGACGACACGGTCGAAGGACGCCAGCGGCCATGCGCTACGGCCTCCACCGAACGAGCGACCGTCTCCACTCACGACCTCAATGGAGTCAAATTGGCGCGTCGTACGCTCCACGAGGCGGGCTCGGTGCGGGTGGACTTCGTTAGCGGTCACGCGCGCACCTACGCTGGAGGCGAGGCCAGCCAAAAGCGCAGCCTTGCCGCCGGGGCCCGCACACAGGTCGAGCCAACGTTTGTCAGACCCACCCTCAAGCGGCGCGGATGCAGCGATAAGCGCCGCGAGCTGCGAGCCTTCGTCCTGGGCACCAGCGCGTCCATCACGAATCGAGGGCAGACGCGCGGGGTCGCCGGATTCGAGGAGGACCGCGTACGGAGACACAGCGCCCAGGGCGACGCGGGTATCGAGGATATCCTCGGCCTCGTCGGCGAGCTCGTCAACGCTCATGAGCGACGGGCGGGCCACCAACGTGACCGTGGGAACCTCGTTATCGGCCTCAAGGACGTCGATAAGCTCGTCCTCGGGATAACCGTGGGCCTTGAGGGCGTCACGGAACGCGGCGACCATCCACGCCGGGTGTGAGTAGCGCACGCCAAGAGCCTCGTCCTCGTCGGCAATGGCATCCATGGCCGCCTCGCGCTCGCCACGATCCTCGCGGGTGATTGAGCGCAAAACAGCATTGACAAAACGGACAGGGCCGTCCGTCAGATGTTCGCGCGCGACATCCACGGTTGCCGACACAGCCGCGTGGTCGGGCACGCGCATATTGAGAAGCTGGTGGGCACCCATGCGCAAGATGACGAGAGCTCGCGGATCGAGATCACCAAGGGGGCGATCGATGTGACGTGCAATCACCCAATCAAGGTGACCGAGCGCGCGCAGCGTGCCGTGGACGAGCTCGGAGGTGAAAGCGGCGTCGCGGTCAGAAAAATGGCCGTCGCGCCGGGCCTGGCGCAGCGCCTTCGGCAGGATGATGTTCGCGAATGCGCCCTGCGTGGCGACCTCGTGAAGAACCTCGTAGGCAATGCGACGGGGTTCGTCGGCTTTACGCAGCTTGCGGTAGCCGTCCGCGTAGCGCCTCTCACTCATCGCTGATCCTCCAGGTCTCCACCGAGGCGCAGGTCGTCGGAAGGCCGCGCTCCCCTGGCCCAGGCGGCAGCGTCCATCCAGGACTTACCGGCTGGCGCCACCTTGCCGAGCACGAGAGCACCGCTTGCGCATCCAACGGTGACCTGTTTCTTCGTCACTTCGAGCTGCCCGGGTGCGAGATCATCTCGGTCCACGGGTGTTGCCTTGTCGAGCTTCATGCGAGCCCCGCCCGGTGCCACCGTGTAGGCGCCAGGGTTCGGAGTCACAGAACGGATGACGCGATCCTCATACCGGGCGTCGTGCGTGAACGAGACGTAGCCGTCGACGTGCTCGAGCCGACGCGCGTGCGTCACGCCCTCCGAGGGCTGCGCACTAGCAGTCGCACTGCCGACAGCGAGCGCATCGACGACGCTGAGCACCTGGGGTGCCCCAGCCTCGGCCATCGATGTGAGCAGCTCTCCAGCGCTCTCGTGTCCAATCGGAACTTCGACGCGCGAGTAGACGTCGCCTGTGTCCAGTCCCTCCTCGAGATTGAAGACGCACGAGGCGGTCGTCGTATCACCTTCGCGGATCGCCCACTGGACGGGCGCTGCTCCGCGCCACCTTGGCAGGTCCGAGAAATGCAGGTTTACCCAGCCATGCGTGGGAATCGCCAGCACGTTCGGAGGAACGAGGCCGCCGTAGGCGACGACGACACCGAGGTCAGGATGGGCATCCTCGATGCGCTGCGCGATCTCGGGGGTCTTCAGCGTTGTCGTCTCCAACAGTTCGACGCCTTTCTCGGAGGCCGCTTCCGCAACCGGAGACGGGTACATGGTCTTGCCGCGCCCTCGTCGAGCCGGCGGGCGTGTGATGACGAGGGCGACCTCGTGGGAGGACGATAGCAGGGCTCGCAGCGTGGGGACTGCGGCCTCGGGGGTACCAGCAAAAATAATGCGCACGGCCGCCAGTTTACGGCACCGCACTGGCCCTGACTCAGAAGAGCTCGGGTGGGTTCACGCTCATTTTCACGAGAGGAACCTTGCGCGCGCTGCGAGAACGCCGAATATCGGCAAGAACCGCAAGCATCGACGCCGCCCCAGCCAACGGGGTTCGCACCAGCGTGCGTACCTCGTTTTCCTCGCCCTCGCGCGTCGCCGGTCGTACGACGGTGCCGACCAGCTCTGCTCCTCCCTCGCGAATGACCTGTTCGGCGACTTGACGGACTTGGGCCGCCGGGCCGTCGAGGGCAACCATGGTCGTGGCCGGAAAGAAGCCCAGGGCCTCGCGCTCATCGAGAAGACGATCAGCGTAGTCAGTGGGAGCCCAGCGCACGAGCGCCTGCCCCAACGCGTCCGGAATCGTCCCGACGACGAGGCCTGGGTGACCTGGCCGGACGAGGGACAGTGCGTTGAGCCAGCGCCGAGCAGCCTCCTCTGGGGCCCACAGTTCGGCTCGCCCGGCCAATGCGTGCGCGTCGAGGATGATGGCGGCGGCGTAGCCACCGTCCACGTCTGGCTCGGCTCCCGGCGTCGCAACAACGACCGTGGGGCGTGAGGGCAGTTGGCGGTTGATTCTGTGGGCAGCCGAAGACTCGAGGACCGATGCGTCCGGGAGGTTGCGTGCGATCTCCTCGGCGGTGCGAGTCGATCCCACGCGAGCCGCACGTAGCTCAGTGCCGGAGCAGTACGGGCAGCGCCACGAGACGGTAGTGCGCGCACACCATGAGCAGGTCACCTCTCCCCCGCTGCCCACAGCGAGCGGCCCGGAGCAATGGCGGCAGCGAGCGCGTTCGCCGCAGCGCCGACAGACGACCGTGGGCCAATATCCTGATGCCGCAACCTGGATGAGCACGGGGCCTTCTCGAAGTCCCTGGCGAATCATACGCAACGCGGCCTGAGGAATACGCATGTGGCCGCTGGCACCCTCGCGTTCTGCTTCCGTCGCGCCATGGAGATGCACACGAGGAGTTGCGTCGCGCAGCGCGCCGGGGGCGGGGTCGAGACTCACAGCCCATCCGGAACGAACGAGAGCCTGTGCCTTCACCGAGCGTGCGTACGAGGCGACGAGAAGTCCCGCGCCCTCCACGGCGCAGCGCTGCACAGCGACATCAAGAACCTCGCAGCGCGGGAACCGGCGCTCACGCAACCGATCGTCGCCGTCGTCGCAGATGATGATGAGGCCGAGTTTCGTGCACGGAACCCACACCGCGGAGCGCGTACCGACGACGATTGGAACATGACCGAGTGTCGCGGCTGCGTGGATACGGTAGCGCTCTTCGGGCGTGACTTCACCGCCCGTCACCGCGACAGGGATGCCGAGGTCCTCCTCGAGATCCCGGGCGTATCGCGAGGCCTCCTCACCGGTGGACGTGACGACAATGACGCTGCGACCTGACGAAACCGTCGCTGCAACGGCAGCCGACAGACAGCAGCGCATGAGAGGGCGCAAAGCGGTCACGACCGCACGAGGCGATTGACCAGACGAGAGCCGGTTCAGCAGGGCATGGCCAGCAGGATATGCTCCCCAGCCAGTGGAGACTGACGGAGTCTCCAGAGATGGCCACGGTGGGGGTGTTTGCTCCAACACGTGCTTTTCAGCCCGTGCGTGCCGCGGGGGAATCGCGAGAGAAAGAACCTGCGACGTCGTAGCAAGGAAACGCCCGGCAATACGCCGAGCAGTCTCATAGAGCGCGGGCGTCAGCACCGGCATCGCGGACGATACCGATTCGATCTGCGCGGCATCGTCGAGCACATCGCGATGCGTACGCTCAACGATCCAACCGTCCACGCGCGTGCCGGAAAACCGCACACGAACTGCGCGGCCGACCTCGGACTCGTCGATGAACTTGTCCGGAATGACGTAGTCGAGCGGCCGATCCATGTGCGGCAAATCGACGTCAACGAGCACGCGGGCGATCTCCACGCTGCGAGAGCGCGGCGGATCGAAACCGTCAAGCATGCCCTGTTGGGAAGTCATGATCCTAGTGAATCACGGCCCGCACTCATCTGCGTCCCGCACTCAGCCGAGAAGCTTCAGGCCATACTTCGCGACCACCATGGCGAGGACACCGAACACGATGAGTCCCCAGAGAGCCCAGTCGAGTCCCTGGGCGACAGCGCGCCGCAGCCCCTCGGGTGCCGGGATAACACGATCGCGAATATTGATGCGAGTGATTCCACCAAAAACGAGTGTTGTCGTCAGGGTGATGAGCAGACACCACGGGCACAGCACCTGGATGATGAAATACGACTGCCCGAACAGCCAGAACGCAAAGAACAACGCGACCGTATACAGCAGGTTCGTGCCCAGCATGTACCAGCGTGGGAACTTCACGCCCGCGAAAATACCCACGGAAATAGCGAGAACCACGGCCTCGAAAAAGATGCCAAGGAAGGCGTTCGGGAAGCCGAGGATACGAGCCTGCCACGTCTGAGCAACCGTCGAACACGACAGAACGGACGAAATGTCACAACCGAAGCGCGTCGATGAGTCGGCGGCAAGCTGCCACGCCTCGATCGACAGAACGAAAGACGTAACGAGGCCGATGCAACCGGAGATGATCATCTCCAGGCTTGTGCGCCGACGCCACGCGCGGCGAGCATCCTCGGTCTCGTACGAGGGCAGGTAGTCCTCGGCTTCCCACGCCATGCTCATGCGAGTGCGGCCTTGAGCTGCTCGACGCGGTTGGTGGCCTCCCACGGGAACTGGCCGCGACCAAAGTGACCGTAGGCAGCAGTCTCGCAGTAGATCGGACGCAGCAGATCGAGGTCCTCGATCATGCCGAGGGGACGCAGGTCGAAGACCTCGCGGATGGCGTCCGCGATGCGTTCCTCGGGCGCCGAAGCGGTCCCAAAGGTATCGACGTACAGGCCAATCGGGCGGGCGCGCCCGATCGCGTATGCAAGCTGAATCTCGCAGCGCTGGGCGATACCTGCGGCCACGACGTTCTTGGCTACCCATCGGGCGGCGTAGGTCGCGGAACGGTCAACCTTTGACGGGTCCTTGCCGGAGAAGGCGCCGCCTCCATGGCGGGCCATGCCACCGTAGGTGTCGACGATGATCTTACGTCCGGTGAGGCCGGCATCTGCGGCCGGGCCACCCAGGACAAAGCGTCCCGACGGGTTGATGAGAGTATTCATCGCACCGGTAGCCAAGCTGAGGTTGGATTCCTCGATCACAGGAGTAATGACGTGGTCTCGCACCGCGTCGGTAATCGCCGACTGCGAGAGTGCTTCGTCGTGTTGGGTCGACACAACGACCGTATCGATGCCTACCGGGCGGCCGTTCTCATATGCGAGGGTCACCTGAGTCTTACCATCAGGACGTAGCCCCTCAACGATGCCCTGCTTGCGCACGTCGGTCAGGCGCTTCGCGAGGCGGTGAGCGAGCCAGATCGGGGCAGGCATGAGATCGGGGGTGTCAGAGGAGGCGTAACCGAACATGATGCCCTGGTCGCCCGCGCCGAGGCGGTCGCGCGGGTCGCCGCCCTGGGTGCCGCGCACCTCCAGGGCCTCGTCCACGCCACCCGCAATGTCGGGGCTCTGCCCATCCAGCGACACCGAGACGCCACAGGACGCGCCATCGAAGCCAACGCGTGACGAGTTGTAACCAATGGAGAGGATCTCGCGGCGCACGATCTCCGGGATTTCAACGTACGCCTCGGTCGTCACCTCACCGGCGACATGAATGAGGCCGGTAGCTGCCATCGTTTCGACGGCGACACGCGAGCGAGGATCGGCGGCGAGCAGCGCGTCAAGGATCGCATCGGAAATGCGGTCACAGACCTTGTCGGGGTGGCCTTCGGTAACGGACTCAGAAGAAAAAAGCTGTTGACTCACCACGTTAGATTATCAAGGAATGAGGCCATATGGCCGACGAGACCTGCGGCTACTTCATCCTTCGAGCCGACGTAACGGTCGACGATGTGACCATCGGCATCGAGGACACGGACGTCGTTGGCAACGTCGCCGAACCCGACGCCAGCGCCCACCCGATTCAGGCAGATGAAGTCTGCTCCCTTACGCGCCGCCTTATCGGCACCGTACGCGAGAATCTCCTCCTCTGTGCCGGTTTCAGCAGCGAAACCAACGACGAGGGGCGGGCGCTTCTCGCTGTGCCCGATCTCAGCCAAGATATCGGGGTTGCGGACGAGACGGATAATGGGCGCATCCTTGTTTGTGGGGTCTTTCTTTATCTTTGACTGTGACACGGCCTCGGGACGGAAGTCAGCGACGGCGGCCGTCATGACGAGAGCATCGGCGTCTGCGACCTGGCTGACCGTGGCTTCTCGCATCTGAAGGGCACTGCCCACGCGGGTGACCTGTACGGTTGAAGGGAGCCCTGCGAGAAGATCCGACTCAATATTGGCTGCAATCACTCTGACCGCCGCCCCAGCCTGTGCCGCCGCCGATGCAATTGCCAGCCCCTGCCGACCAGACGACTGATTTCCCAAGAAACGAACAGGATCAATCGGCTCGTGAGTGCCGCCGGTCGTGACAACGACGGTGCGACCGGCGAGCGCACGAGACGCCTGCTCGTAGGCAGAGAGCACCTCAAGGGCCTCGCGTGCGATCTCCTCAGGATCTGGAAGGCGACCGATGCCGCTGTCACCTGAGCCAAGTGCACCAGAGCAAGGATCGATAACATGGATCCTGCGCTCACGTAACGTGCGCACATTGGCCTGTGTGGCAGGCGCCAGCCACATATTGGAGTGCATCGCCGGGGCAACGACGACAGGCGCATTGGATGCGAGAACCGTCAGCGACACCATGTCGTCTGCGAAGCCAGCCGCAAGACGTGCCAGGGAATTTGCGGTCGCAGGCACAACAATAATGAGGTCGGCAATTCGGGCAAGCTCTACGTGCTCGGCGCGCCCCTCCCCCGCAATTTCTACCGAAACGGGGCGCGAGGTAATACCTTCCCAGGTCGAACGGCCAACGAACTCCAATGACGCGCGCGTTGCAGCGACATACACGTCGTGGCCCGCGCGTTGACACTCGCGGACCACGATGGGTGCTTTGAAGGCTGCAACGCCGCCGGTCACTCCGACGACGACAGTTGCCATGTCAGGCCTCGGGGTTGGCTTCGAGAGACAGGAGGCCTTCGTTGATCTCACGCAGGGAAACCGCCAGCGGCTTCTCATCCGGCTGCACGTCGACGACCGGCCCCACGAACTGGATCATGTTCTGCTGAAGCTGCAGATTGTAGGAGTTAATCTGGCGCGCCCGCTTCGCGGCGAAAATTACCAGCGCGTACTTGGAATCGACGTGCTCCAGCAGATCGTCAATGGGCGGGGACGTGATGCCCACGGGCTGGGCAACAATTCCGGACATGCGTGTTTTCCTCTCAGTGGCGGATTCAGATAGATATTACTCCAGGCCAATGAGCCGAGCCAGCTCATCCACCGCGCGCTCCACATCGTCGTTGATCACAACGTGATCAAACTCAGAGGCGGCCTGCAGCTCGACGCGAGCGGTGGCCAGGCGCCGAGCCTGCTCCTCCGGGCCTTCGGTGCCACGGCCGATGAGGCGGCGTTCCAGTTCCTCCCACGAGGGAGGCGCGAGGAAAATAAACTGGGCATCGGGTCTGTTGGCTCGCACCTGCCGGGCCCCGGCCAGGTCGATCTCGAGGAGGACGGGGTGACCGGCGTTGAGAGCCTCGTCGACCGGGCCGCGAGGGGTCCCATACTTATTTTTCCCATGAACAAGCGCCCACTCCAACATGTCTCCCCGTTCGATCATCGCATCGAACTCTTGGGGGGAAACAAAGTAGTAGTGGACGCCGTTCAGTTCACCGGGTCGAGGATCGCGAGTCGTTGCCGAAACCGACACCTTCAGTGTCGAGTAGCGCTTCGTAAGCGCGGCGACAACAGTTCCCTTTCCAACGGCCGTGGGGCCAGCGAGGACAGTCAGTTGAGCCTTAGTCATGACTCAAGTGTGCCACGCTTGGACGCGTCAGCCGAAACGCTCGACGAGCGCCTTCCGCTGGACGGGGCCAAGGCCGCGCACGCGCCTGCTCTGGGCGATCTTGTACTCGTCCATGAGGACAGCGGCCGTGTTCGTGCCGACGCGCGGCAGCGACTCCAGTAGCGAAACAACCTTCATCTTCGCCACGGCCTCGTCTGAATCAGCGAGTTCCAAAACCTCAGACAGGTTCATCGAGCGCGCCTTCAGCGCGTTCTTCACTTCGGCGCGACGCCTCCGTGCCTGCGTTGCTTTCTCAAGAGCTTGTGCCCTCTGTTCTGGCGTGAGATCAGGTAGTGCCATACTGATCATCTCCTCCGTTGGGATCTTCGATAAATAAACTATGTCACCTTCCCGACCATTAATGCCAGACCAAAACGCTGCTTCTTATGTAACAGAGCAGATTATTGCAGCGAATCGACGGTCGCGCGATAGGCGTCTCGAAGGCCGGTGATGGCCGGGCCCGAACGCAGAATTGCACGGGAGGATGAGGCAAGGACAGCATCTGCCGCTCCGGCGAAAACCTCCCTGACCTGCGCTGGACCGGCGCCCTGTGCGCCCACTCCTGGCGCCAAAAAAGCGCCATTGAGGGCGGCTAGGTCAATGCCCAATCGCTTGACAGCGTCGCCGACGGTGGCGCCCACGACGATGCCAGCGGGGCCGAGGTGTTGTTTATCACAATGGCTGTTAAAGTCCGCCAATTGGGACACAACACGACCAGCGACGCTGACTCCATCCGCGCCACGGGCATGCTGAACGGACGCTCCCTCGGGGTTCGAGGTGAGTGCAAGAACGAACACACCCCTGCCAGTCTGACGTGCAAGCTCGAGTGCGGGGGTCAAAGAACCCACACCCAGATAGGGTGACAGAGTCACCGCATCGCCGGCAAGCGGTGACGAATCGGAGAGGAACGCGTGCGCATAGCCATCCATCGTCGAACCGATGTCGCCGCGCTTGGCGTCCACGATGCAGAGCGTACCGACCTCACGACAGGCCGCAATGACCTCTTCGAGAACGGCAACACCACGCGAGCCATGCCGTTCGAAGAAAGCCGCCTGGGGCTTGAAAGCAGCGACGTGCCCCCCGAGTGCCTCGACGACGCGAAGGGAGAACTCTCGCACACCGTTTGCGTCGTCGTCAAGTCCCCATTCCTTGAGGAGGCCGGCATGAGGGTCGATACCCACGCACACCGGTCCATATGTCCGCATGGCGGCGTAGAGGCGATCGCCGAAGCCGAGAGAAGATGCGGGTTTAATGACAGACGTAGTCATCGTGTTTCCTCCGATCGGATGGAATCCCATTCCTGCAGGGATCGCACGGAATACGCTCCGCGCATACGAACTTCGATGGCCTGCACCATTGCGTTAAACGCTTGGAGCGTTGTGACCGCGGGGCGATCCTGTGACGCTGCCGCAGCACGGATCTGGTAACCATCATTACGCGGCGCACTGCGCTGCGGTGTGTTGACGACCATGTCGACCGATCCCTCGTTGATGAGGTCGACGACCGTCGGCTCTCCCCCGTCGCCTCGGCCCTCAGAGGACTTACGGACAGCCTGCGCTTCGATACCGTTGCGGCGCAGGACGGAAGCCGTGCCCGAGGTCGCCAAGATCTTGAAGCCCATTTCGTGCATACGTGCCGCCGGCAGAACAATTGCTCGCTTGTCAGTATCGGCAATCGAGATGAAGACAGTGCCCGAGGTCGGCATGTCCGTTGAGGCGCCGAGCTGCGACTTTGCGAACGCTGTCGGGAAGTCGCGGTCGATGCCCATGACCTCGCCCGTCGAGCGCATCTCGGGGCCGAGGACGGTGTCGACAATCTCGCCGCCTGCGGTGCGGAAGCGCTTGAAAGGCAGGACGGCAGCCTTGACGGCAATCGAGCCACCGTCGTGAATCTCGCGGGCGTCATGGGTGGGCAGCAGCCCCTGCTCGCGCAGCGACGCGATCGTCGCACCCACCTGGATGAGGGCTGCAGCCTTCGCCAGCTGCACACCAGTCGCCTTCGACGCGAAGGGCACGGTGCGCGACGCGCGCGGGTTAGCCTCAATCACGTACAGGGTGTCGGAGAGCAGAGCGAACTGGATGTTGATGAGGCCGCGCACACCGACGCCACGAGCAATTGCCTCGGTCGAAGCTGTGATGCGCTCGAGTTCGCGTGCGGACAGCGTCATGGGAGGCAACACGCAGGAGGAGTCACCCGAGTGGATGCCCGCCTCCTCAATGTGCTCCATGATCGCGCCCATGAAGAGTTCTTCGCCGTCGTACAGGGCGTCAACGTCAATCTCGATGGCGGCGTCCAAGAAGCGATCGATGAGGAGCGGGCCGCGGGAGAAGAGCAGCTCGGAGTCGTGGCTCGCGAGGTATTCGCGAAGCGCAGGCTCGTCGTTGATAATCGCCATGCCGCGTCCGCCTAGCACGAACGAAGGACGTACGAGGACGGGGTATCCGACCTTTTCCGCGACGGAAATGACCTGCTCGGGCGTGTGCGCGGTGTCGTGCGCGGGGGCCGGGCAATGAGCTGTCTCGAGAACCTTGCCAAACTCCTCGCGGTCCTCAGCCAGGTCGATGGCGCGCGGGCTCGTTCCGAGAATCGGCACGCCGGCGCGCTCGAGGTCGGCAGCCAGCGAGAGCGGGGTCTGTCCGCCCAGCTGGACGATCATGCCCTTGACGGGGCCTGCCTCGCACTCGGCACGGTAAATCTCCAGCACGTCCTCGAGCGTGAGTGGCTCGCAGTAGAGGCGGTCGGAGATGTCGTAGTCGGTCGAGACCGTCTCAGGGTTGCAGTTGACCATGATGGTCTCGTAGTGGTCACGCAGCGACATGGCAGCGTGCACGCACGAGTAGTCGAACTCAATGCCCTGACCGATGCGGTTAGGGCCGGCTCCCAGGATGATGACGGCCTCACGCTCGCGTGGACGAACCTCGTTTTCCTGGTCGTAGGTCGAGTAGTGGTAGGGCGTACGAGCGGCAAACTCGGCAGCACAGGTGTCAACGGTCTTGAAGACCGGGTGGATGCCGAAGGCACCGCGCACTTCGCGCACAGTATCCTCCGACAGGCCACGCATAGCGGCGATCTGGCGGTCGGAGAAGCCGTGGCGCTTTGCCTCGGCGAGCACGTCGCCCGTGAGTGCCTCGGCCTCACGGATGCGCCTTGCAACCTCGTCGAGGAGGAAGATCTGATCGAGGAACCATGGGTCGATCTTCGTCGACTCGTAGAGCTCCTCAAGGGTCGCACCGCCGCGGATCGCCTGCTGGACCTGGACGAGGCGCCCCTCGGTGCCAACCGCCGCAGCCTCAACGAGTGCACGGGTCTCCTCGGGGGTGGGTGCCTCTCCGTCCCAGTGGAACTGCACGCCGCCCTTGTCGATGGAACGCAGGGCCTTCTGGAGGGCCTCCGTGTAGGAGCGGCCGATCGCCATGGCCTCGCCGACGGCCTTCATCGACGTGGTGAGCGTCGGGTCAGCGGCAGGGAACTTCTCGAAGGTAAAGCGCGGGACCTTGACGACCACGTAGTCGAGCGTCGGCTCGAACGAGGCCGGGGTCGAGCCCGTGATGTCGTTCGGGATCTCGTCGAGCGTGTAGCCGGTGGCCAACCGAGCGGCGATCTTCGCGATCGGGAAGCCGGTGGCCTTCGAGGCCAGGGCGGAGGAACGCGAGACGCGGGGATTCATCTCGATGACGATGATGCGACCTGTCTCCGGGTGGATGGCGAACTGGATGTTGCAACCACCCGTGTCCACGCCAACCGCGCGAATAACGGCGATGCCGATGTCACGCAGTCGCTGCATCTCGCGGTCGGTAAGGGTCAGGGCCGGAGCGACCGTGATCGAATCACCCGTGTGCACGCCCACAGGGTCGACGTTCTCAATCGAGCACACGACGACGACGTTGTCCGCCTTGTCGCGCATCAGCTCGAGCTCGTATTCCTTCCAACCGAGGATCGACTCTTCGAGCAGAACCTCGGTCGTGATCGAGGCGGCCAAGCCCTGGCCGGCGATGCGCTCGAGGTCCTCGGGGGTGTAAGCAAAACCGGAGCCGAGACCACCCATCGTGAAGGAGGGACGAACGACAAGGGGGTAGCCGAGCTCGGCGGCGGCCGCGTGGCACTCCTCCATCGTGTGGGCGATGAAGGAGCGAGCAACCTCGGCGCCCGAACGCTCGACGATTTCCTTGAACTCCTCGCGGTCCTCGCCGGCGCGGATCGCGTCAATCGACGCCCCGATCAGCTCGACGTTGAAGCGCTCAAGAACGCCCATCTCGGACAGGGCGACGGCAGTATTGAGGGCCGTCTGGCCGCCGAGGGTGGGCAGCAGGGCGTCGGGGCGTTCCTTCTCGATAATCGAAGCCACGACCTCGGGGGTGATCGGCTCGACGTAGGTGGCGTCGGCGATACCCGGGTCGGTCATGATGGTGGCCGGGTTGGAGTTGACGAGGATGACGCGCAGGCCTTCCTCCTTCAGGACGCGGCATGCCTGCGTGCCCGAGTAGTCGAACTCGCACGCCTGGCCGATGACAATGGGGCCCGATCCGATGACGAGGACGGATGACAGATCGTTCCTGCGGGGCATCAGTGGGTCTCCTTAGCGGCAGTCATCAGGGAAATGAAGCGATCGAACAGCAGCTCGCCGTCGTGCGGGCCGGCAGCTGCTTCGGGGTGGTACTGGACGGAGAATGCGGGGATATCCAGGGCGCGCAGGCCCTCGACGACGCCGTCATTGAGGCCGATGTGAGAGACCTCGACACGGCCGTATCGACCCGAATCGAAGGGCGCGACGGATGGCTCTCCCGCCGGGGCGTCCACCGCGAAGCCGTGGTTATGGGCAGTGATCTCCACGCGGCCCGTGGCCACGTCCTTCACCGGCTGGTTGATACCGCGGTGACCATAGTCCAGCTTGTACGTACCGTAGCCGAGGGCGCGGCCGAACAGCTGGTGGCCGAAGCAAATACCGAAGTACGGGATACCTGCATCCAGGACGGCGCGCAGGACGCCGATCTCACGGTCGGCCGTGGACGGGTCACCGGGGCCGTTGGAGAAGAACACGCCGTCAGGCTTCAGCGCCTCAATGTCGGCGAAGGACGCCGTTGAGGGCACCACATAGACGCGCACTCCACGTGCCGCCAGATGGTAGGGAGTACGCGACTTAATGCCGAGGTCAACGGCCACAACGCGCGCAATGGGTTCCTTGCCTGCGAAGTCACCGAGGGGCTCAACCACGTAGGTCTCGTCAGTCGACACCTCGGCCGCCAGTGCTTGGCCGCTCATCGCGGGGGAATCGGCGACGATACGCACGAGCGAGGCCACGGCCTCCTCCCCCAGGTACTGTGCGCCCACGGGCAGTGCATCGCCCGAGAAGATGCCGCCGCGCATCGCGCCGCGTTCGCGGATGTGGCGTGTGATCGCGCGCGTGTCAACGTCGGCGATGCCGACGATCCCCTGAGCGATGAGCTCGTCTTCCAGTTCGCGGCGTGCACGCCAGTTGGAGGCCCGGCGGGCCGCGTCGCGCACGACGAAGCCGGCCACCCAGATACGCGAAGACTCGGGGTCTTCGTCGTTCATGCCGGTGTTACCGATGTGCGGGGCCGTCATGACGACGATCTGACGGTGGTACGACGGGTCGGTCAGCGTCTCCTGGTAGCCGGTCATACCGGTCGAGAAAACGATCTCGCCGAGCGTGCGGCCCCTCGCGCCCCACGCGCGTCCCTTGAATACTGTGCCGTCCTCCAGCACGAGCAGGGCGATATCGGACGTGGTCATCGGTCCTCCTTGGCAATCGGGGTGGCGTCGACGACCGTCGGGACGCCGTTGTAGATCGTGTATCGCACCTGTCCGGGCAGTTCCATACCGCGGAAGGGGCAGTTCGTGGAGCGGGTCCACTGCTTGGCGGGATCGACTGTGACGCGCACCGTCGCATCCACGAGGGTCACGTGTGCGGGTGCGCCGACGACGAGGCCCTGGCCCTGCGACTCAACGCGGCCGATGCGGGCGGGTACTGTCGACATGACGCGCGCGATGTCTGCCCAGTCCATGCGTCCCGTGTTCACCATCGTTTCGATGAGGATCGGCAGTGCGGTCTCCAGGCCGGTCATGCCGAAGGCGCCGGCCTGCCACTCGCAGTCCTTCATCTCGAGCGGGTGGGGTGCGTGGTCGGTGCCGATACAGTCGATGGTGCCGTCGGCGAGGCCTTCGCGCACCGCCTCGACATCCTCCGCGCGGCGCAGCGGCGGGTTCACTTTGTAGAGCGGATCGTACGTAGCGGCCAGCTGCTCGGTGAGCAGCAGATGGTGAGGTGTGGCCTCGGCTGTGATGTCCACGCCCTGGGCCTTACCCCAGCGCACGAGGTCAACCGAGCCCGCGGTCGACAGGTGGCACACATGCAGGCGTGAGCCCACGTGCTTGGCGAGCAGGATGTCGCGGGCGATGATCGCTTCCTCTGCGACGGCGGGCCAGCCGGCAAGACCGAGCTCACCGGACAGTGCCGATTCGTTCATCTGTGCACCCTCGGTGAGGGCCGGATCCTGGCTGTGCTGGGCGATGACGCCGCCAAATCCCTTGACGTACTCCAGGGCACGACGCATGAGAACGGGATCGGAGACACACTTGCCATCGTCGGAAAAGACACGAACCTTCGAGCGCGAACGGGCCATCGAACCGAGCGAGGCCAGATGCTTTCCCTCGAGGCCTTTGGTCACCGCGCCAACGGGGCGCACCTCGACCCAGTCAGCCTCCTCACCCAAGCGCAGCACCTGGTCGACGATGGCAGCCGTGTCCTGCGTGGGCGTCGTGTTTGCCATTGCGTGAACGGCAGTGTATCCGCCGACCGCAGCAGCGCGGGTGCCGGTGAAGACGGTCTCGGCATCCTCGCCACCGGGCTGGCGCAGGTGGGTATGGATGTCAACGAGGCCGGGCAAAGCGATGAGCCCCTCTGCGTCGATAACGCGAGGGTCGCGCACACTGTCGCGGGCATCCGCGCCAATGGCGATGATCATGCCGCCTGACAGCGCGATATCGGTGGGTTCCCCGCCGAGGAGCGACGCTGCGGTGATCAGGATGTCGCGGGTCTGTTCAGTCATTGCTGTGTCCTTCCGAAGCGAGGAGCAGGTACAGAGCGGCCATGCGGATGCACACACCGTTGGACACCTGTTCGACGATGACAGATTGGTCTGAATCTGCGGCCTCAGCGCAGATTTCGAGGCCGCGGTTCATGGGGCCGGGATGCATGACGACGGCGCTGGGCGCCAGCGTGGCAAAACGTGCGGGCGTCAGTCCGTACTCAGCGTGGTAGGCGCCAGGCGACGGGAAGAAACCCCCACCCGCGCTCGACATGCGTTCGCGCTGCACGCGCAGCATCATGACCGCGTCGGGGCCGGTGGCCAAGGCCTCATCAAAGTTGTAGGAAGTGTTGCAGTTCCAGGTCTCCACACCGATCGGTAGGAGCGTCGGAGGTGCGACAAGGGTGACGCGAGCACCCAGGAGCGTCAGAAGATCCACGTTGGATCGCGCGACGCGCGAATGGAGGACATCGCCGACGATAACGACGTGCGCGCCGTCGAGGCCAGATCCGGCAGTGGGGGTGCCGTCCTCACCAAGCGACGGAGCGTAGTGGCGGCGCAAAGTCATCGCATCAAGGAGCGCTTGTGTCGGGTGCTGGTGGGTGCCGTCACCCGCGTTGAGTACCGGCAGGTTCATCCAGCCGGCGTGCGCAAGCCGGTGCGCGGCGCCCGACGACGAGTGACGCACGATGACCGCGTCCGCGCCCATAGCCTCCAACGTGAGTGCAGTGTCCTTCAGTGACTCCCCCTTCGAGACGGACGACCCGCGCGACTGGAAGTTGATGACGTCGGCACTGAGGCGCTTAGCTGCTGTCTCGAAGGAGATGCGAGTGCGGGTCGAATCCTCGAAGAACAGGTTGACGACGGTCTTACCCTGAAGCGTGGGAAGTTTCTTCACGCCGTGACGCTGAGTAGCAGCCATCTGCTCCGCGGTGTCGAGGATGAGGATCGCCTCCTCGCGCGTCACATCGCGGATAGAAATGAGGTGATTCAAGCTCATCGTTTACAGGCCTTTCCCGAGAAGGACGCCGTCGCGTCCATCTGTTTCGTCGAGCAGAATAGTGACGGTTTCGTCGTGAGATGTCGGCAGGTTTTTGCCGACATAATCCGGGCGAATGGGGAGCTCGCGGTGTCCTCGATCAACGAGAACGGCGAGCTGAACGGCCGCTGGGCGGCCGATACGGGTGAGAGCATCAAGCGCCGCTTTAATGGTGCGGCCCGTGTACAGGACGTCGTCTACGAGAACGACGGTCTTGCCGTTGATGCCACTGCGCGGAACAAGCGTCTCCTTTGGCGTACGTAGCGGCTGCGAGGCGAGATCATCGCGGTACATCGTGGTGTCGATGATTGCGAGTTCGGCATAGGTGCCGGAAACCTCTTTGATTCGATTGACAAGCCGTCGCGCGAGAGTCGCACCCCTTGTCGGTATGCCCGCGATGACGAGATTGTTGCTGCCGCCATTGCGTTCAACGATCTCATAGGCGATGCGTGTGAGGGAGCGTGCGACGTCGCCAACTCCTAATACTTCTTTGCCGCGCGATGCGCGATCTGCGTGCACTTCGGCCACGCTTACTCCTTCCCCGCCTCACGGGACGGTCATTAAAGGACTTCTCGTGCTTCCATCCTACGCCCCTCGTGAAGAGCCGGTGTGACCCCTCCGCGTGTGAAACCCCACGTGGGAAGCAGGAATGGGTGCCAGTTCGGCGGTGTGGTTGGTCTGTGCGGACTTTCAGGAAGGGTGGTCGAAGATCGGCTTGGACGAGCGGTGATACCCGGTAGGGGTATTGTAATATACCCCTACCGGGTATCACTGATACGTCAGTGTCATACGTGCCGACGTTGCCACTGCAATGAAAGGGGTTATCCCGGTAAAATTCGATGTGCGCTAACGGCGCCTATGAAACTTTCCGACAGAAAGGCCAGCCCATGACCATCGAACAACTGCCCCAGCCCGAGGTTCGCGGCGGCGGCTGTGGCTGCGGCGAGCACGATCTCCCCGAGCCGACCATTGATGCGACCGCTATCCCCCACCGTCTGCGTCATGCGGCCGTCCTCGGTGCTGCCCAGTCGATGAACGCTGGCGAGTCCTTCATCATCCGCGCTCCCCACCTGCCCCGACCGCTGCTCGCTCAGATCGCGCAGCTGCCCGGCGAGTGGACCTTCGAGGTCATCGTCGACGGTCCCGAGTTCTGGGATGTGCGAACCACCCGCCTCGCTCTCTGATAGCAGGCGGTGAAGGGGGCAGGATCGTGGCGATCCTGCCCCCTACTGATATGCCCACGATCCCGTCGAGACAGCCATCCTGGTCGGCTGCATCTGCACTTGGCGCGGGCATTGAAGGAAAAAGTGGGGCCGACTCTCATCCGAGAGTCGGCCCCACCAGGCATGGAGAGCGAGCGCTCAGTACTCCTCAAGGAGTTCATCGAGCTCGTCTTCGACGGCGCCGCCATCCAGCGGTTTGGCACCAGCAGGCAGAAAGCGCGCGGGTGCTTCCTGCGTGGGTAGCTCATCGTCGGAGGATGAGTTGTCCTCATCGGAAGCGCGGACGTCCTCTTCCTCGGAGCTGCGACGCGACCACGCGGGGGAAGCAAGATCCTTGCGGATCGCGTCAAGGACCGCGTTCACGAACGACGGCGACGTGTCGGTCGAGATCGATCGAACGATCGAAATAGCCTCGTCGATGACGATGATCGGCGACACCTCGTCATTCTCGAGCATCTCCCACACCGCCACGCGCATGACTGCGAGGTCAACGGCGGCGATGCGATCCAGGCCGGGCACGCGGGCGTGCGCGGAGATCAGCGAGTCGATGCGACGCAGGTTATCTGCCACACCGGTGATGATCTGGATCGAAAACTCAGGGAGCGGAGTCTGAGCTGCGGTGATGACGCGACGCTCGCGCAGAAGGTCACGCAGTACGTCGGGATTGGACCCCATGCCGCGCTGGTCGGCCTCGTAAACGACGTCGGCCGCGCGCTTGCGGGCCTTGGTGCGCGAGGTGAAGCGGTGTTGCTTCGACATTACTCGGTCACGCGACCCGAGTACGAGCCGTCGCGGGTGTCAACCTTGACGCGGGTGCCTTCCTCCATGAAGAGGGGAACCTGGATCTCGTAGCCGGTCTCGAGGGTCGCGGGCTTGGTGCCGGCGGAGGAGCGATCGCCCTGCAGGCCGGGTTCCGTGTGCGTGATCGTCAGGACGACGGTCGCGGGCAGCTCGACAAACAGGACGGTGCCATCGTGCTGGGAGACGATGACATTCTGGTTCTCCACCATGAAGTTGCGAGCGTCGCCCACGGTTTCTGCGGGAACGTTGATCTGCTCGTAGGTGGACTGGTCCATGAAGACGTAGTCGGTGCCGTCCTGGTACAGGTAGGTCATGTCGCGACGGTCAACGGTCGCGGTTTCGATCTTCAGGCCCGCGTTGAAGGTCTTGTCGACGGTCTTGCCGGACAGGACGTTCTTGATCTTGGTACGCACGAATGCCGGGCCCTTGCCGGGCTTGACGTGCTGGAATTCGACAACCTGCCAGAGCTGGCCGTCGATGACCATAACCAGGCCGTTCTTCAGATCATTGGTCGTTGCCACAGGGGTACCTCACTTGTGAAGGAATCAGTAATCAGGGGCCAGTTTACACGCGCACGCCACCAATTCCGCGACTTCTTGCGGGGTGCGCTCACTCGTATCGACTGTTGCATCGGCCACGGAGGCGTATGCCTCCCGTGCTTGCTTCATCAGTTGGGTGAGCACGGCGCGGGGTGCTCCAAGGCCAACGGAGCGAGGGGCCCCGAGGCCTTCTCTGCGCGATACTGCGGAAAGATCGGCGCTCAGCTCGACGACGATCGCGCCGTTTGTACGCGCTCGCTCGATGGACGAGGCAGTGGCCGGGTCAAGCGGTTGAGAGGCGCCGAGCGTGACAATGCCCTCGTCGAGACCAAGGAGCCGGTCGGCCTCCTCACGGGCTGTATCGGGCAGACGCGGATCGCGCTGGACAATGAGGCTATGAATCGATGCTCCCAGGCGCGCTTCGACGGCCGCGTCGGTTTCGAGGAAGGCGAGGCCATATCGCTCCGATAATTCCCGACCGACGGTGGATTTACCCGATCCCGTTACCCCAATCAGGATGATCAGGCTCATGCGCTAATACCGATCTGCTCGGCGGGCGCCATCAGCTCCGAGGGGTCCACGGAGACGGTCCTGGGCTTCGCGATCCCGTTGAGGAGGACAAAACGCAGAATTCCACGCCGCACCTTTTTGTCAGAGAGCATGATGCGCGTCAGCTCCTCGATAGTGTGCCCCTTGTAACGCGTGGGCAGTCCGACGCGGGAGAAGAGGTCGTCGTGGCGCGCAACATCCTTGGCGCTGAGCTGCCCACGGGCATGAGCGAGTCGCGCGGCGAAGCAACAGCCGACGGCCACAGCGTCGCCATGTCTCCACGTGTAATGGTTCGCACGCTCGATCGCGTGGGCGAGAGTGTGCCCGTAGTTGAGAATCTCGCGCAGGCCTCCTTCTGTCAGGTCTGCCGACACGACTCGTGCCTTAACGACGATTGCTCGGGTCGTGATTTCTGCAAGTTGTGGGCTGTCGGCACGGAGCAGATCCTGCGGATCAGTCTCCTCGACGATCCGAAGAATCTGAGGGTCGGCGATAAAACCGCACTTGATGACTTCAGCGGCGCCTGCGGCCAGATCAGGACCTGGAAGGCTGTCGAGGAGGTCCATATCGGCAATCACGGCGGCTGCCGGGTAGAACGAACCAACGAGGTTCTTTCCAACCGACGTGTTAATGCCGGTCTTGCCTCCGACCGCCGCATCCACCATGGCGAGTAGCGTGGTGGGAACGTTGATGAGCGTGATGCCCCTGAGCCACGTGGCCGCGGCAAACCCCGCCATATCGGTGGTCGCTCCCCCACCCATCGCAATGATCGCATCTTTGCGCCCGAGTTGGAGGCGCCCGCACTCATCCCACAGGGACGCGACGACCTCGATCGATTTGCCGGCCTCGGCGTCGGGGTGATCAGCCGTCGACGCGTTGACTCCCCGGTCGTGCAGGTACTGCGCCAAGGAAGCAGCGCGCTGAGCGAGCGGCCGAGCGTGAACGATCAGCACCTTGGTGGCTGCCTCGTCGAGGGCCTGATAGATCGGCTCGAAACCAAGTCCGTGTCCGACGGTGATGGTGGAGGGGTGTTCCCCGGTGACCTGGATGGTTGTGCTCATGAGTGCTCCAACTTCTGTGCGATGGCGGTGACGACGTCGTCGACCGGACCCGGGCCAGATTCGACGATGATAGTGGCAACCGTACGGTAATGTGGCTCACGCTCAGCGCGCAGCCGTGCAAGTGTGCCTGACGGATCCTGTGCAAGCAGTGGACGATGTGTCTTTGAGGCGGTGCGGCGGACGAGCTCGTCGTGGGGCGCATCTATGTAGACCACGGTGTGGCCAGCCAGCAGGTCACGAACCGCCGGAGTTGCCGCTGCTCCTCCACCCAGGGAGACGACGCCGTCGTGCGTCAGCGCATCGGTGACTGCCTCGGTTTCCATGACGCGGAAGGCACCTTCTCCGTCGGTGGCAAAAATGTCTGCAATTGCACGGCCTTCGCGTTCGACGACGAGGGCATCCGTATCGATATGAGGGACGCCGAGGCGCTCGGCCAACAGACGCCCAACCTTCGATTTACCGGCACCGGGCAGCCCGACGAGGATGATCGGACCTCGGGCACTCATGCGCGCTCCCCTACGGCGCCTAGGTAGGCCTCCAGATTACGACGCATCTCGCCTACCGAGCGGCCACCAGCATGGTCGAAGAGCGCGTCGGCGAGCACGAGGGCAACCTCGGCCTCAGCGATCACAGCGCCGGGTACAACCTGGCACGTATCGGAACGCTGGTGCAGGCCAACGGCCTCCTCGCCCGTTGCGAGGTCGATGCTGCGCAGCGCATGTGGAACGGTTGAGATCGGCTTGAAAGCAGCGCGCGCAACGATCGGCGCGCCGTTGGACGTGCCGCCTTCGATGCCTCCGGCGTGGTTGGAAGCGCGGGTCAGGTGTCCATCCTCGCCCCGCACGATCTCGTCGTGGGCCGCGGAGCCGAGCAGCGCGGCCTGGGCGAAACCGCCGCCGATTTCGACGCCCTTGACCGACTGGATCGACATGAGTGCGGCGGCGAGCCGCGCGTCAAGGCGCTCGCGCGCGGTCACGTGAGTGCCCAAGCCCACTGGAACGTCGTATGCGATAACTTCGGCGACGCCGCCGATCGTGTCACCCGCCTGCTTGGCCGCATCGACCGCTGCCTCGAAGCGGGCGTTATCGCCCGGATCAAGCGTGCGCATCGAGGCCTCGCACAGTGCCGCTTCGTCGGCAGGCGTGGGAGTCGACGAGGCCGTGGCGCGCTGTGCCCCAACGGAGACGACGTGGGACACGAGATGAACGCCGGCGACCTGCTCCAGGAGAGCTTCAGCGAGCACACCGAGTGCAACGCGCGCTGCAGTCTCGCGGGCACTCGCGCGTTCAAGAACAGGGCGTGCCTCGGGCAGGCCGTAGGACAGCATGCCAGGAAGATCCGCGTGACCGGGACGAGGCCTCGTCAGCGGTCGGTTTCGAGCGATCTCGCGCTCGTCGCCCGTTCCCGCGTCGATAAGCAGGGCGGAAGGATCCACGGGATCCGCGCTCATCACCGTCTCCCACTTGGGCCATTCGGAATTACCGATGCGGATGGCAACAGGAGCGCCGGTGGTCACGCCGTGACGGACGCCGGCCAGGATTGATACCTCGTCAGCCTCGAACTTCTGCCTCGCGCCGCGGCCATATCCGAGACGGCGACGTGCGAGGCCTCGTCGCAGGTCCTCGGTCGTGACACGCAAGCCTGAGGGAAGCCCCTCAATTGTGGCGATCAGTGCGGGTCCGTGCGATTCTCCGGCGGTCATCCATCTCAGCATGTCTCCCAGTGTCCCACACGCCGCGATGCTCACGCCTGGCGGCTCTCACGGGATGAGCGATCAGGACTGAGGTGCGTTATCCCCTGCTGTAGAGGTGCCGGGCTCGGTACCGAGGATATCGATGACGACGCACAACGTGTCATCACCCGCAGCGAGGTCCGGTGGAATTGTGATCGCCAGGCGCGAGCCCACTTTCTGATCGACGAGCGCGTTTGTCAGGCCTTTCATCGCGGTGTTGAGATTGACCACGGCCGGCACACCTGTTTCCCAGGTGTTGACGCGGACGACTCCGTCAGTCCAACCGAGAACGGTGAACTGGGCGACAACCCGATCACCTTCGTGAACCTGAACGCCGTCACCCTTAATGAGCGCCTGCGTCGTCACACCGCCAGGGAGCGTCGCAATGTGACTGATAAGCGGTCCCTCGGGGCTCATCTCGACGCTCATCGGACCGACGGTGGCATCGACCGAGGTTCCTGTGGCGATAGACGGCAGGATGTCGACGACGTCAATTTCCCTGGTGTTGGGAGAGCCATCTCCCATGGCTACAGTGCGAAATGCGAGGATGCGGGATCCTTCATGCTTGCCGGTGACCAACATGGCGAGGTCCGAGCTGATCTGATCTGAACCGACGATTCCGAGGCTCATCTGCGGGCGGCCAGACTCAGAGAGCATGCGCCCGCTCGTCCCATCAAAGGCAGTCACTGAGACGAGGACGGGAGAACCTTCCGTGATTTCGCGACCGCTGCCTTCTTCGATGACGCGAGCCTTGAAGCTATCAACGTCGAGCGGCGCCTTGATATCAATCGTGGGTGTCGCGCCGACTCGTCCGGAGACCGTCACACGATCAAACAAGGGAAGTGTCGTTGACTGGGCAGTCGCGTCGGCACCTGGCATCGTCTCCGTGGTCGGAGCGGGCGCACAAGCCCACCACGTGAGGCCGCCACCCACGATGAGCAGGATGAGAGCGAGGCCGATACGGAGGAACAGCCCACCGCGCGAGGCGCCTTGTGACCGAGAAGCACGCGCGGCAGCGCGCTGCGATGAGCCCTTCACACGGTGCGTGGAGGGTGAATCGGGCGATGACGGCTCGGTGCTCATGCGGGAATCGTAGGAGACGACGCGTCAATCTGCGCGATGAGAGCATCCACGCGCGGATCGACCGTGGCGAGGGGGTCCTGCAGTGACAGCGGGATCGTCTGGGATTCGTCAAGGCGCACGTGCACCCAGTCGACGCTCAAATCGGCTCGTGCATCCTCGGCAGCGGCAATAATACGTCCGCGCAGGCTCGCTCGCGTCGTCGCCGGCGCAATTGTTTGAGCACGGCGCACGGCATCGGCGGTTGTCAGGCGTCGCATGAGACCCGCACTCTCCATCCGGTCGCGCAGGCCATCCGCCGTGATGTCGGAGTAGGACAGCTCGAGTCGCGCGACACGCGGATCTGCGAGCGTAGCACCGCTGCGTGCGCAGTAGGAGCTCAGCAGCTTGCGCTTAATTGCAATGTCGAGCTCTGTGTCAATACCACTCCAGTCTCCGCTGGCGATCGCATCGAGACCCCTACCCCACAGATCGACGACGTAGGCGCGCATCGGGTCGAGCTCGGAGACCGGAATCCGGGACAGTACACGCTCACGGATTTCACGCTGCATAGCGACAGCGCTCGTCATCCTGCCGGTTGCGAGCTCAATAGCTGCTGATCCGCTCAGGTCGGCATTCACCTCGCGAATAGCGCGCATCGGATCGGCGAGGGCCAGGTCTTCGATCTGGAGGCCGTCCTCGATGGCATGGATCAGGAGTTCGGTCATACCGACCTTGAGGGCGGTCGTGGGCTCTGCGACGTTCGTGTCCCCGACGATCACGTGCATACGGCGATATGCACCGGAATCAGCCAACGCCTCGTCACGGGTGTTGATGATCGGGCGCGAACGCGTCGTGGCGGAGGAGACAGCATCCCACATCTGATCGGCACGCTGGGAGAACTGCAGTCGCGGGGTGGCCGCGCCCGTGTTGATCCACCCGTTTCCGACCAGGATCTGACGCGTCACAAAGAACGCGACGAGCGCATCGGCGACCTGGCGGAAGTCGCGTCGCCGGTGCAAGAGGTAGTTTTCGTGGCATCCATAAGAGTTGCCCTGCGAGTCCAAGTTGTTACGGAAGAGATGGAGACGCAGATCGGTGCCGAGCTCGGACAGAGCAGCGTCAGCCTGCGTTGCAAGGTCGGCGAGCATGGTAGAACCCGCGCGATCCTGCTCGAGCAGGTCCTCAAGCCGATCACATTCGGCGGTCGCATACTCGGGGTGCGCGCCGACATCAAGGTACAGTCGGCCACCGTTGCGCAGGAAAAGATTCGAGGAACGGCCCTGGTGCAGGAGCGGCTCGAACAGCTGGCGTGCGGCGTGTTCGGCGTCCATCGGCTTGGCGCCGCTGGGCGATGCTGCGGTGAGACCGTACTCGGTTTCGATGCCGAAAACTCGACGCCTCACCTCACTGGCCACCCTTCTGGACGAAGCCCTGAACGAATGCTTCCGCGTTGGTTTCCAGAACGGAGTCGATTTCGTCGAGGAGAGAGTCAATCGACGAGGTACGGGCCTGGACCTGGCCAGCGGCCTCGGTCACGTCATCCTCGGGGGTGGGGCCACCTGCGAAAATCTGGTTCGACATAGTTCGTTCTTCTTTCTTTCGTCAATTATCGGGTGGACGTGTCGCGCGCGTCTGCAATCGGGAAACGGACCAAGTCCCCTTCACCGGGATCGAAGACAAGAGAAGTCCACGAGGCCTTCACAAGATCGTGGCGGTGAGCGACTGCCCATCCTCGCACATGGGCACGCGTGTTGGTTGGTGCAACGTCAGCAGCGCGTTCGACCTCCTCGTCTGTGACAAGGCGCGTCACCATGCCGGCCTTCGCCAGACGATAGACGAGGCCGTGGCTGGGACGCAGGTCTGACCACTGCAGGTCAATCGCAGCGAGACGAGGATCGCTCCAGTCGAGGCTCGCGCGTTCCTTCTGACGCTTGATGAGCTGGTATTTCCCCACCCACTCGACCTCGGTGGCCACGGAGAAAAGATCGGCGCGTATACGATCGAGAACCGACTGCCACAGGGTGAGAATCTCCTGGTCGGCGGCTGTGGGCGTCGTTCCCGTTTCCTCGAAGGTGTCCAGCACGAGGTCCAGGTATACCTGCTGAAGTTCGGCTGCCGTGTAGGCGCCGCCAGCCGTCGCAACCTTGTAGTCGAGATCGGGGTGATGCGAGACGTTCCAGGTTTCCTGCACCGGATCGTCCATGACGAGCGAATCCCAGCGCAGATCAGTGCCCTGCTCGATCGCCCACAGGACGAGGGAGGTTGTGCCGAAACGGAGGAAGGCTGACACATCGAACATGTTGCCATCGCCGCCGATCACGTGGAGGCGACGGAATTGCGCGGGGTTCGCGTGGGGCTCATCGCGCGTATTGATGATCGGGCGGTTGAAAGTGGTCTCCAGACCGACCTCGTTTTCGACGAAGTCTGCGCGCTGCGACATCTGAAAACCGGGTACTTCGCTCTTCTGTCCGCGTCCCACGCGGCCGGCGCCGCAGATGACGGGACGGGTCACCATGAAGGGCGTGAGACCACGGACGATCGCATCGAGGTCGGTAATGCGGGGCATCTGGTAGTTCTCGTGGGTGCCGTAGGCGGCGCCCTTACCATCAGTGTTGTTCTTGACGAGGACGATCGGTTCCTCGCCCTGTTGCTCCAGGCGTGCCATCACGCGCTGCGCAATCACTTCGCCTGCGCGATCCCACAGCAGGGCGTCGCGTGCACCGATCGTCTCGGGGGCAGAGTACTCGGGGTGGGCATGGTCGACGTACAGGCGTGCACCGTTCGTCAAGACGGCGGTAGTGGCAGCCGGAAGCGCCAGCTCCTCAGCAGTGGGACGAGCAACGCGCTCTGAGCCTCCGGATGGTGCGAGGTGGTACGGATCGTCAGTGAGAAGCGAGGGATCAACGGCCGCACGCGACATACGCATGCCGCGCAGATCGTTGAGGGGATCCTCACCCGTATAGTCCCACCGCACAACACCTGCGCCCTGGACGGGAGTGCCCGTGCGGCTGATCTCACCGTAGGTCGTCACTACCTTCGTCGACAGAGCAATCGGATTTGCCCACGCGTCGCCGGGACGGTAGACGCCATACTCGGTCTCGGTACCGATAATGCGTTCGCTGCTCATTTCACTGTTCCAATCGGTTTCACATTCACGATTTCGGGAGCGAGGCCACTCGTGCGGGCCCAATCTTCCGGCGATGACGTGGCGGCAAGCTCCAATGACTCGTTCATCTCTTCATGGACACCGCGCAGCAGGTGCTCCATGCTCAGCCCGGAAGGCGCACCCATCAATGCGTCCTTGATCGCATACTTCTTGGCACGCTCGACGATCCCTGCGATGAGAGCGCCGGAGACGAGGTCGGAGAGGTAGATGCGCTTGTGATCGCCATTGATAAGAGTCGCGAGGAAGAGCACGGTTGTCTCGTTACGGGTGTAGAGGGCATCGACGGCACGTTCGCTCATCCCAGCCACGGCCTCGTCGATACCGCCGAAGCGTGCGATTTCGGAGGCATGGATGGGCACCTGCGGGGTCAGGTACTTCGAGAAGATATCGAGCGCTCCCGCGCGATCGGGGCGATCGACGCGGATCCGCACGTCGAGCCTGCCAGGGCGCAAAACAGCGGGATCAATCATGTCCGCACGGTTGGAGGCTCCGATAATCACAACGTTATCAAGCGACTCAACGCCATCCATCTCCGCAAGAAGCTGCGGAACGATCATCGTTTCGACGTCCGAGGACACGCCGGTCCCACGCGTGCGGAACAGCGCCTCCATCTCGTCGAAGAAGATGACGACGGGAGTATCACCGGCCGCGAGAGTGCGCGCACGAGCGAAAATCGCGCGAATCTGACGTTCGGTCTCGCCGACGAACTTGTTGAGAAGCTCGGGGCCCTTAATGGACAGGAAGAACGTCGAGGCGCCTCCGCGCTTGGATAGTGAGTTGGCCACTGCCTTCGCAATGAGGGTCTTGCCAGATCCCGGAGGACCGTACAGGAGAATGCCCTTGGGCGGACGAAGCCCAAACTGCCGATAGAGCTCGGGGTGATTGAAAGGCATCTCGATCGAGTCGCGCACCTGCGCGATCTGATCGTCGAGACCGCCGATATCTTCGTACGTGACGTCGGGAACTTCGGGTGTCAGCAGCTGCTCGACATCCTCACGCACGATGCGTTCAAACGCAATCCCGGCACGTGCATCCACGACGAGGGAATCTCCGGGGCGCAGGTTGCCGTGACGCAGCGGGCCGGCAAGCTCAAGAAGAGTCTCGGCGCCGCCCTCCGTAGCGACGAGAACACGATCCTGGCCGACCAATTCGAGGATGGAGACAACCTGTCCACTGCGGGGAAAATCATCGGCAGCGACAGCGATCGACGTGTCGTCGAGACGCACCCACTGTCCGTAGGACAGATCGGTCACATCGAGCTTCGGCGACACCGCCACACGCATACGCTTGCCGACGCTCACGACCTCGATCTGACGCGACGATGGGAAAGCGCGCACAAAAGTCGCCAGCGTCTGCGGGGGACGTGATACGTCGGCCAGCTCTCCCTGCAGGCGGATCAGCTCAGTGCGCGCTGTTGTGAGCGCGCTCGTCAGGCGTCCGTTCTTCTCTTCCAGGGAGATCAGACGCCGCTGCACAGACTCGCGATCAGTAGCCTCACTCATCGGTCACCGCCTCGCGTCCTTGCGGAGCCCACGTGTCCGCCTGGGCGACGACGTCGCGGCGCACCTTACGCACCTTCTTCTCGGAGTTCACGCGCTGGCCGACTTTCTCGAGGCTCCAGTCCTCCTCGTCGTCCCACGCGCCGCCCTGGCCTTGCGCGGCCTTTGCGGGCCGTGTCGAACGTTCTTGCGGTGTGACGCCGGGGGCAAGAAGGCGGGCAATGACAAGGAATCCGGTGTGGGCGACCATGCGGTGTTCCGGGCGTACTGCAAGGCCATCAAGGTGCCACTCGCGGCGCATGTCTTCCCACGCAATGGGATCGGTGAAACGCTCGGACGCACGCAGATCCTCGACGAGACGAGACATTTGCGTCACGGTCGCAACGTAGCACACGAGGACGCCACCCGGGATAAGGGCGTGCGTGATGGCCTCAATGTTCTCCCAGGGTGCCAACATATCGAGCACGATGCGGTCAACGCTGCCAGCTTCAGCCGACGATAGGACCTCGTCGACGTCTCCAACACGCAGATCCCATGCAGGGTGGCGTCGACCGAACCAGAGGTCGACGTTGGCGGCTGCAATGTCGGCGAAGTCCTGGCGACGCTCCACGGAGATGAGGCGTCCCTGCGGGCCGACTGCGTCGAGGAGAGCCATCGACAGAGCGCCAGAGCCTGCACCTGCTTCGACGACTCTCGCACCCGGGAAGATGTCGCTCATGTGGCTGATCACGCCGGCGTCCTTCGGATAGACGACGGCAGCGCCACGGGGCATTGACATCACGTAGTCGACCTGGAGAGGGCGCAGAATCTGGAACTGGCGGCCTTCTTCCGTGATAATCACCTGACCGTCGGGGCGGCCAATAACGTCGTTATGGTTAAAGCCACCGCGGTTGGACTGGAAACGTCCACCGCTGACGAGGATTACCTGGTGGAAGCGTCCCTTGGGATCACGAACCTGAACGCGATCGCCCTCGGCAAGCGGGCCTCGGCGGGTGGGCTGGCCAAAATCGGTGGCCGATATCGAAGTATTACGCTGAATAGACATTACGTAAAGGATACCGCTAACCACCACCTGAGCCCATGGCAGGACACAGATGAGGGTGGCAGGGGTTAGCGTGGTATTCATGACAGACCTAATTGCCCCCTCGCCCGAACCTCGCGCGTGGGAACCCGCGCTTTCCGCATCGCGTGCGAAAGAGTACGAGCGTTGCCCGCTGCAGTACCGGCTCCATGTCCTTGATGGGTACCGGGAGCCGGAAACGCGCGCGAAAGCCTTGGGGACGGTCGTCCACGCAGTACTTGAGGAGCTCTTCGCCCTCGATCCACCTGAGCGCAAACCCCAGAACGCACGCGCGCAGGTCGTGCCGCAATACGAGGCATTCGCGGCGAAGAACCCCGAGGTTGCCGCCCTCTTTGCCAACGACGCTGACCGAGAGGCGTGGCTCGACGATGCCCGCACGCTTATCGACGGCTACTTCGCGATCGAGGCTCCTCAGTGGATCGCTCCAGCGGCGCGCGAGCAGAGGGTGACCACGACGACCGAGCGCGGCGTGCGCCTGCTCGGCTTCATTGACCGGGTCGATCAAGCTCCGGACGGACGCCTGCGCGTCGTCGACTACAAGACCGGAAAGGCGCCTGGACCGCGCTATGTGGGAGAGGCACTCTACCAGATGCGTTTCTACGCGCTCCTGCTTGCACGTACACAGGTTCTCCCCTCCCGCATGCAGCTCGTGTACCTGCGTGCGGGGCAGGTGATCACGCTGGATCCCACGGCAGACGAGATCCGCGATTTTGAGCGCCACATCGATCAGCTCTGGGACCGCATCGAACACGATATTGAGCACGATTCCTTCACACCCCGCAAGAATCCGCTGTGCAACTGGTGTGGCGTGCGCTCACTGTGTCCACTGTTTGGTGGAACTACTCCCCCGATGCCGCGCCAACACGCGCAGTGGCTGGCGCGGACTCGGTTAGGCTAGAGGCATGGAACTGAAGCAATGCGGACGTAGCGGGCTCTATCTGTCCGCGCTCGGTTTGGGCACCCTCACATGGGGGCGCGACACCGATGGACCCGAGGCCCATGACATGCTCAAGGCTTTCGTCGATGCCGGCGGCAATCTCGTCGAGTGCTCCCCTGCACACGGCGATGGGATCGCGGTTGACGTCCTGTCGGAGGGACTGTCGAGTATCGGCCGACACCGCGTCGCACTCGTCTGGCGGGGCGCGGTTCGATGTGCCGGAGAGGGCGCGTGGGTCGCCGCTGCGGGCCGCGGTGATCTGCTGCGCAGCCTCGACGATGCCCTGGCGAGGCTCGACACAGATTACGTCGACGTATGGCTTGTCGAGCCACGTCCGGAGGTTCCGCTTGAGGAGACTCTCGAGGCCGCGACGCTTGCGCAGCGCTCCGGCCGCGCCCACTATGTCGGATTGTCGCGGGCATCCCACTGGGAACTTGCAGAGGCCGTGACACGCGGGATATTGGGCGCATGCGCGCCAATAACCGCTGTCGAAGCCCCCTTTTCGTTGGCGAATGCCTCAGCGTCCCAGACCATTGCTGAGCTGTCGGGCCGAGGTATCGGTGTTATCGCAGCCTCTGCATTGGCCGGGGGTGCGCTGACGGGCAAGTATCGTCACACGACCCCCGCAGATTCGCGCGCCGCATCGCCACATCTGCGACACATGGTCGAATCCTACCTGGAGGGTCACCCAAGGACCGTCATTGAGGCGGCCTCTCGCGCTGCGGCCGGTTTGGAACGGTCGACCGGTGACGTCGCGCTGGCATGGGTGCGTGACTTTCCCGGCGTGAGCGCTGCACTGATCGGGCCTCGCACCCGCCGTCAGCTCGACACTCTTCTCGGTTATTCAGAGCCGCTGCCGACTCCGATCCGTCAAGTTCTCGCAGAGGTTGCTGGTCCGTCGGGCGTGGCGCGCTGAGCGTCAGCTGAACTGAACAGACGGGTGGGGTCCAAACCATGCGGTTCGGGCCCCACCCGTCTATCTGAGCATCCGGGAAGCTACTCAGTCATCAACTTCGATGAAATCATCATCGTCATCCTCGAAGTCGGACTCGTTATCCGAGTCATCATCCTCATCGGAGTCGTCGAGGATGTCGAACGGCAACTCGACCCCGAGCTGAGTGAACAGAATGTCGTCGTAGGTGAAGAACGCGTCACGCAGCGCCAACTCGGCTGCTTCGAGCGCGGCATCATCGGCCTCGTCTCCATCGCGGGCGATGTCGAAGTGGTTCTCGAAGGCGTTCAGCAGGCGCGTCAGCGCGCGGCGAGGATCTCCAGTCATGGCATTCATTCTACCGTGAGACGGCGCACTTTATCAGGGAAGGTTGAGCTGCGAACGAATGACGGACACCATGAGGTCGGTTCCCTTGATCTCGGCGGTCTGATCGGCGCCCAAGATGCGGGTCTGGCCGTCTGCGTCAAGCAGCTGGGAAGCACCCATGTTCGGTCCGAGAGGCAGGATGACCCATTCCTTGGTGGGCTCATACAGGGCGTCAGGAGTCTCGCCCTCGATCTGCGCCGTAATATTGGCGATGACGACGCGAGCCTGCTGGCGCGCCGCATCAGCACGCTTGGATTCACGCACGTCGGTCAGGTCACCGACGGCGTAGACATTCGGGTGACCGACGACCTGCATGGTGCCGTCTACGCGAATCGTGCCGTTCGGGTTCATGACGGACTCATAGTCGGAGCCAATCAGGAAGCCGGTGTTAGCGCGCGCTCCGTAGCACTGGAACCACAGGTCCGCCTCGATAACCTCGCCATTCTTAGTCTGCACCATGAAGTGTCCCAGGTCGCCGACGTTCTGCGGTGGCAGGTAAGCGAGCTCGGAACCGGTCACGACGCGCACGCCGAGCGTGGCCAGCTGCTCGCTGATCTCTTCGCGGAGCGCGTCTGTGTAGCCAGGGGTGCCCAGAATCTGGTCCGAGGACTCGACGATGGTGACGTCGAGGCCCGGGAAGGCGTTGGCGAGCTCGCCGGTCAACTCGATGCCGACGGTGCCGCCGCCAACGATCATGACGGAGCGAGCACGGCTCAGGTTCTCGTGCAGCTGCTCGAGGCGCGCCTTGGCAACGGAGGAACGGTACGAGGAGTACTTCGCCGGGAAGGGATAGGTGGATCCGGTGGCGAAGACAACGTAGTCGGCTTCGATCGGGTCGTGTCCGAAGACGTGGACTGTCGTGCCGTCGACGCGCGAAACCGTGCCACGCACAACCTCGCCGCGGCTCAGGAGATTCGTGTAGGGCATGAAGATCGCATGCTCCCACACCGTATCGACAGCGGCGCGCAGGGCCGCTGCATGGTGGACGAACTGGTCCTTCTGTTCGATGAGAACAACGTCCGCAAGGGGATCAAGTCCCTTAGCGACCGTGACGCCTCCGTATCCTCCGCCAATGACTGCGACGCGTGCCATGTCTTTCCTCCTTATGAGTGGACCGCGTCTATTGTGTCACCTGACGGGCGCGAACGCGCGTGCTAGGGACTTTAGTCCGAGTCGGGCGAGCCCTACTGTTCGTCGATCCCGAGGCCACGTGCGATATTGGGCGGGAAGAAGTTGGGGCCCTTGAGTACCTTCCCGTCCTCGCGGAGCTTGACAGAGCCATCGGGCATCAGCTTCGACAGGTTCGAAGCCTGGACCTGCGCGAGCACCGAATCCAGATCCATTCCTGATTCGATCGCCATACCGAAAATAACGTACACGAGATCCGCAAGGGCATCCGCGGCCTCGATGACATCGCGCTCTCCGTCATCAGCAGCTGCGGCCTTCTCGGTGGCGGCCTCGATGATGGCGCGCGCACGCTTGCCGTACACCGCTCCGACGAGCTCAGCGAACTCTTCGGCAATGAGGCTCATGCGCAGATCGAGGCGCTCGTAGGACAGCGTCGGATCGTCGAAAGGACGAATCGGAACCGAGTAGGTGCGGTGGAACTCCATGACGAGATCCATGGGGCTGGGCGCTCGCCCGGTCGTGTTCGAGGCGGTGGTGGTCTTCTCGCTCATGCGTGATCCTTTCGAGACTGTTCCCAGGCGGTGGCCAGGATGTTCGTGAATGCGGTCGTGGTCTGATGCCCGTCGACGAGGAACTGGGCGTCGAAGACGTGAGTGGGGACGGCGGTGACGCCCATGTGCATCGCCATTTGGAAGTCCGAATAGACGCGGGAAGCCCATTCTTCGTCTTCGATGGCCAGTGCCGCTAGGTCTGCCGGCATGCCAACGTCCTGGGCACACCCGATGAGGACGTCCGGGTCGGAGACGTCGAGTCCCATTTCGAAGTGGGCACGCATAATTGCCTCGGCAACCTTGAGCTGGCGCGAGGAGGGGCCTGCCACCGTGTCCTCGTCAATATCCGCGTCATGGGCTGCGGCTATCACGCGGTGCGCGCGCGACGTCGGGGCAATGATCAGACTGTCGAAGTCAAAACGAATGCCCTCACGAGCGCCGAGTGCGCGCATGCGTTCATCCGATTCACGCACCTCTTCGAGGGTTGCGGTGCCAGATTCGACGAGGGCAACGACTCGCGGCTTATCAATGGGCGCGTCGAGATCGGGATCGAGAAGAAATGCGTGCAGGTAGACCTCAACCTCGTCACGGTGCTCGAATTGCTCGAGAGCTGTGCGAAGGTGTCGCAGCCCCAAGTAACTCCAGGGATCGCAGGTGTCGAGCCACATGTCAATACGCACGGCGCCTCCTCGTCGGTGGTATGGAAAACCCCGGAGCCTTTCGGCTCCGGGGCATCTCGTGCGCGGAGGGGGACTTGAACCCCCACCCTCGTAAAATGAGGACTAGCACCTCAAGCTAGCGCGTCTGCCTATTCCGCCACCCGCGCAGGTGAGCGATGCGAACCGCTGCGATCCGCAAGCAAGTAGAAGCTTAACACGATGTGGTTGACATGCGCCAATCGAAACTAGGATTCTTTTTCGTCACCCCGCAGACGCGAGTCGAGAGTCGCGAAAACCTTTGCAATTGCATCGATATCTTCGTCCGTCATGCCATCGAGAAGATACTCGCTGACGGTCTGCTGATGTAGTTCTGTGGCAGCAAGCACAGTTTCGATGCCCTGTGTTGTCAGGCATGCGTCGTATCCCCGACGATCTGTCTGCGACGGAACACGCTCCACCCAACCGTCACGCGAAAGGTTCGACACGAGGTAGGTGACACGCGAGGGAGAATAAACGACCCGGTCAGCGAGCTCCCCCATGCGCAGGCGGTGGCCGGGGGCCTCCCATAGCGCTAGGAGAATGTTGTAGTCCGGCATGGAGACGCCGTAGGTGCGCTTGAGACGTGTCTCGAGAATGCCTTGCAGGCGCCCGGACGCCTCGAAGAAGACCCGCCATGCGGCAGCACGCGCACTATTGGCCTGAACGATCGGCGTGAGTCGTGCTCGTGATTCCATGTCTCCCTCCTCGTGGTCGTGTCGGATGCTTCTCTCGGGATAATAGGGCATAGTGACTAAGAAAGCACCAACAACGCGAGGGAACCACATGTCTTTGTCTATTTCTGTTGTTCTTTTTGACGTTGACGGAACTATCGTCGATTCAGCTCTGGCCGTCATGAGTGCATTCCGCGGTGCACTGTCAGACTACGGTCTGCCGATTCCTGACGACCAGCGCCTGCGCACCTACGTTGGCCCTCCGCTGTGGTATTCCTTCGGCGATCTTGGGTATTCGGGGGAACTTCTGGCTGGCCTCGTGACCCGCTACCGTGCCCGATACCGTGCACACTATCTCGATCCGGCCCCCTTCCCTGGGGTTATCGATCTGCTTCACGACCTCCATGGCGCCGGTGTCCCCCTGGCAACTGCGACATCGAAGCAGGCGCCGATGGCTCTCGCGCAGATGGAACACCTGGGACTGACCAGCGTCTTCGACGTGGTCGCGGGAGCCACTCCCGATCCCTCTTCGAATAAGGCGACCGTCATTCGTGAGGCCTTGACGCGTCTGGAGGCCCTGGGAGCTGATATCTCCCACCCCGTCATCGTGGGAGACTCCATCTGGGATGTCCGTGGTGCCCAGGAGGCTGGCATTCCGGTGGTTGGAGTCGGCTGGGGATATGCGACAGAGGATGGCCTCGACGATGCGGACGCCGTGTGCGAGACGGTCGAAGACCTGCGTGCATTCATCCTCGATGGGGTAGCGAGGGCAGCGTCCCAAAGCGGACGCTAACGAAAGTCCCGGGACTTCACGTCGACGGGAAGCCCGACAGGCGTGATCCTGAAGGCTTGCACGCTGATCGCGCCGTCTCCCCACTCGAGCGTCCCACGTACGAGCAGCGCACTCGACTCGAGGCACACGCGCCGGAACTTTTTCCACGCACCCACCGACACGGAGACGTTGACGAGGCCGGTCTCGTCTTCGAGGGAGAGGAACGTGACCCCTGCACCCGTGTGAGGGCGTTGTCGGTGGGTAACTACTCCTGCGACATCGACGATGCGTCCGGCCAAGTGATGTCCGAGATCACCCGTCCGCAGGACTCCTTCAGGCAAAGCGGAACGCACGTACGCGAAAGGATGCGTCCCCACAGTGAGCCCCGTCGAGGCGACATCCAAGCGCATGTGCCCCTCTTCTGAGAGCGGAGGGAGGTTGGGGACGACGGAACCCACCTCCGTACCGGGAAGATACGGCTGCCACTGGCCGGACCGTGTGGTGGGTTGGGCGAGTGCTCCGGCTGCCCACGTCCCCTCTCGTCTGCCCACTCCCAGGCACTCGAGCGCTCCCGCCATCGCAAGTTTTTCCATGTCGGAGGCACTCATATGGGCGCGCTGCGCCACGTCCGCCTGATTCGCGAAAGGACCCTCGCGCCTTGCTTCGACGATGCGCGCAGCAGCCGCACCCAGGCCTCGCACCTGATTCAGCCCGATGCGTACCGCGAGGGAGCTATCAACGTCGAGGGGAACGAGGCCTCGAGCGGGAAGGCGCTCCGATCGTCCCGCATGGTAATCCTCCCCTGCTTGCTTCCCCACGCGCTGCACGCTGGCGTCAACGAGCGAATCATTCACCGATGGGCCAACGACGCGTACACCGTGCCTGCGGGCGTCCTGCACGAGGGTCGCAGGGGAATAGAAACCCATCGGCTGCGATGCCAGAATCGCGGCGTAGAAGTGCTCTGGTGCGTGCACCTTCAGCCAGGATGAGGCGTACACGATGTGCGCGAATGAAAAGGAGTGAGACTCCGGGAACCCAAAGTCCGCGAAACCGTTGAGCTGTTCGAAGATGCGCTCGCGCGTGGAGGCGTCAATCCCCCGTTCCTCCATGCCGGCCATCAGGTCTCCTTTGAGGGCTTCCATGCGCTCCGGGCTGCGTTTGGCTCCCATCGCACGACGTAGCTGATCAGCTCGGGCGCCCGAAAAACCTGCTGCATCCGTCGCGATGCGCATGAGCTGCTCCTGAAAGAGGGGCACGCCGAGCGTCTGACGCAGAGCAGGTTCGAGGAGTGGGTGCAGGTAGGTGACCTCCTCGCGTCCCGCTCGACGCCGCAGGTAGGGGTTGACCGAACGCCCCTGGATCGGACCGGGTCGTATGAGGGCAACCTCCACGACAATGTCGTAGAAGCACCGCGGTTTGAGACGGGGAAGCGTGTTCATCTGCGCGCGCGATTCCACCTGAAAGACGCCAACCGTGTCGGCTGCGCATAGCAAGTCGTAGACCCGCGGATCCTCCTCCGGAAGAGTGTGCAGTCCCAGGGGCTTATCGCCTAGCCCATGCGCCGCTCGCGGCGCCCAGCCGCGCAGGAGCTTATTCGCCGCCTCTCCGGTACGTGCGTTGCCAGCCTGGAGCTCGTCGAAGGCGACGCGCAGCGCCGTCAGCATGCCGAGCGAGAGCAGGTCGAACTTGACGAGGCCCGCATCCGCACAATCCTCTTTGTCCCACTGGAGGACGGTGCGTCCCGGCATCCCTGCCCATCCCACCGGGCAGATGCGCGAGACCGGCTGATCGGTGAGCACCATGCCTCCCGAGTGGATCCCCATGTGCCGGGGAAGACGCGCGAGCGCCCGAGCCGCATCGCCAACGAGGGGTGGCGGCTCTCCTTTACCCTGGGACCAGGCCGTAGCCGTGCCAGCGGGGTATCCGAGAGCACGGGCGACGTCGCGGATTGCCGAGCGTGGGCGGTACGTAATGACGTTCGCGACCTGGGCCGCGCGATCCCTCCCAAAGGTGTCGTAGACGTACTGAATGACCTCTTCGCGACGGCACGCCTCGATGTCGACGTCGATGTCGGGGGGACCTGAACGCGCATCGGACAAAAACCGCTCGAACAGTAAGTTATGGCGCACGGCGTCTACTGCCGTGATTCCGAGGCAGTAGCACACCGCTGAATTGGCGGCGCTCCCTCGCCCCTGGCACAGGATGCCGCTGTGCTCACAAAAGTCGACGATCTCCTTGACGATCAGGAAGTAGCCCGCAAAGCCGAGTCGTTCGATAATCCCCAGTTCATGATCGATCGTTTCCCACGCCCGAGGGTGTTGTGCGCGCGTCCCATAGCGCTCGTGGGCCCCCTTGTAGGCACAGTGTGCGAGCCAGCTATCCGGTGTATGCCCATCGGGAACCCGGGTGCGGGGCAATCGTGGAGCGACGAGGCGCAGGTCGAAAGCACAGGAGGCTGCGAGGTCACAGGCGTTATCAAGAGCATGTGGGTGGGCGCCGTGCAGCCGAGCCATTTCGGCGGGTGAGCGTAAAAAGGAACGATGGGCACCCAGGTGCGCTTGCGCCTCGTCGAGGGAGGTGCCCAGTCGGGTAGCAGCAAGGATGTCACCGAGTGCTTGCTTCAAGGGAGTAGACATGCGCGCGCCGGTCGTGGCAACGAGCTGCGTTCCACTTGCGCATGCAAGCTCCGCAAGCGTGTCTCCAACCTCACTCTCATCCCCGCGCGCGGCCTGCCATTCAACAAGAATCTGGTCGCGCCCAAACGCGTCCACAAGTCCATCTAGGACTCGGCGTGCTGACACCGTTCCTCCAGCTCGCAGAGCACGCATGAGCGGACCGCGTCTGCCTCCCGTGAGGACGACGAGGTCGCCACCGGCTTCGCTCAGATTGACGAGGTCGTGGCGGGGATTGCGTTGCCCGGGTTCGGACAGTGCTCGATCGCTCATCGCTCCCACGAGATGCGCGTAGCCGCTGAGGCTGGCCGCCAAAATAGGAAGGCGCATCCCCGGATCTTCAGCTCCCGGAGCGAGTCCCCACCCCGGCGCAGATGAACCCGCAGCGATACCTCTCAGAGCGTCCGGTGCGAGCGTGAGCTCAGCTCCATACACGATCGGCAGGCCGACGTCGCGAGCTGCCATGGTTGTCTGAACCGTCGAATACATGCCATCAACGTCGAGAATCGCCAGGGCGTCAAGGCCCAGACGCGCAGCTTCGGCCACCATCTGCGCGGGTTCGTCGGTCCCGTCCAGGAAGGTGAAAGCGCTGTGCGCGTGCAGTTCTGCGTAGCGTTGCTCCGTGGTCACACACCCATCATATCGAACAAATGTTCGATTAAGTGGGAGGCTGCCTGCCCGCACACATACGCGTGTGTATCGAAGAGAGGCCACGCTCGTGGTCACAAACCGTATGCTGGGACCATGGAATCCATGCTTGCAGCGTCGCTTCGCTCCCCTGGCACACTCACTCTTGAGAAACGTCCTATCCCTGCGCTCGGTCCCCGAGACGCTCTTCTCGCCGTGGAGGCAACGACCCTGTGCGGCACCGACCTGCGCATCGCAACGGGACAAAAGACGAACGGCGTGACCCCGGGCGTCGTTCTCGGGCATGAAATCGCTGCGCGCGTATGGCGCATCGGAGACGAACTGACCGCAGGGGTTGACGTTCCCGCTCCGGGCACGCAGGTCGGCCTCGCACCCGAGATCGCGTGCGGACACTGCGACGCGTGTGTCAGTGGCCGGTCCAACGTGTGTGCGCGCATGCGCCTGTTCGGAACGGGAGTGGATGGAGGCCTCGCCGACCTCGTCCTTGTTCCCGAAGAAGCGCTGGCGTGCATTACCCCCGTCGCTCGCGAGATCACCCCGCCCCTCCTGGCGCTGGCGGAGCCGCTCTCATGCTGCCTGCGCGCCACAAGGCGTCTGCCAATCGACCCCGACTCCCGCGTTCTCGTGCTGGGAACCGGTCCGATCGGCCTCATCCACTGCGCGCTCGCGGCCTCCGCCGACGCGCGCGTCATGGCGTGCGGCCGAGCGGCGCGCCTCGCGCCCGCGCGAGCGATGGGAGCCGAGTTGACAACCAGTGCCCAAGGTGAGGATCTTGTGCGCGAGGTCCTTGCGTGGACTGACGGTGTTGGAGCAGACGTCGTGATCATTGCCGTCGGCGACCCCGGCCTCGTCCCCGTTGCCATCCAGTGCGCGCGCATCGGCGGACATATTTCGTTCTTCGCCGGCTTCCCCGCCGGGGCCACGGCACAGGTCGATCCGAACCTCGTGCACTATCGCGAACTGACCGTCAGCGGCAGTGCAAACGCGACCCTTGACGACTACGCAAGTGCCGTCGACATGCTCTCAACCGGGAGCATCGACCTCTCACAGCTCGTCACGCACGAGTTTGCACTGTCCGACGTGAGTCAGGCCCTCGACGCAGTACGTACGCGCGCCGGGCTAAAGATCGCCGTACGCCCGAACGGCATGGTCGGTCGTTAATCAAGAAGGCCGCGCAGATCTGCCTCGCTCAGGCGAGCGCCCGTACCCGTCCCGTTCATCACCGAGGAAATCAACTGACGTTTGCGATCCTGAAGCTCCACGACCTTCGCCTCAATCGTATCCGTCGCAACCATCCGATAGACATTGACTTTCTTCGTCTGGCCGATGCGGTGCGCACGATCAATCGCCTGCTCCTCGGCAGCTGGGTTCCACCACGGATCCATGACGTACACATAGTCGGCTTCGGTGAGAGTTAAGCCCGAGCCGCCAGCCTTCAGCGAGATGAGGAAGACCTGGGCGCGCCCCGAGCGGAACTGCTCGATCACCTCAGTGCGACCACGCGTCGATCCATCAAGCTGTACGACGGAGATTCCACGACGCTCCAGTACGTGGCGAATACGTTCCAGGAATGAGGTGAACTGGCTAAACACGAGCGCCTGATGGCCCAACGGCACGATCTCGTCTAGGCGATCAGCCAGGTATTCAATTTTTGCCGACCCAACGTGCGCGTACGAGGACTCAACGAGGGCCGGGTCGAGCGCAAGCTGACGCAGCCTCGTGATCGACGCCAACACGCTCATCCTGTTCGCATCCACGTCTCGCAGCAGGTCGAGAATCCGCGCGCGCTCGCGGGCCAGGTATTGGTCGTAGATATGACGGTGTTCCTTACCCAGGTCAACGCGCACAATGTCGACGATCTTGTCGGGCAGATCCGGAGCGACCTCCTCCTTCGTGCGCCGCAGGACGAAGGGCGCAACATAAGCCGTCAGACGCCCGAGCATCGCAAAATCCGCGCCATTTTCGATGGGCCTGCGCACCTGCTGCTGGAATGTCTCCCACGGGGGCAGGAGGCCGGGGCACGTCAAGGAAAGCAACGACCACAGGTCTCCCAGCGAGTTTTCGATGGGGGTACCCGACACCGCCAACTTCCAGGGCGACTCAAGATCGCGAAGCGCTCGGTAGGTTGCGGTGCGAGGGTTTTTCACCGCTTGCGCTTCATCGATGACAACTCCACCGAGGTGCACCTGGTTCCACTGCTCCGCCTCCAGGCGGGCAAGCGTGTAGGAGGTAACGACGATATCCGCATCGGCAACCTCCTCACCGATCGTTGTCCCACGGCGCGTGGCCGTTTCCGTCACCGCGCGCACGCGTAGATGCGGCGTGAAGGTGCGCGCCTGGTCTATCCACACGCCGACGACGGAGGTCGGCGCCACGACGAGAACGGGCGAGGGATCGCCAGCGGGTGCATGCGCTCGCAGCGCTGCCACGGCCGACAGGATCTGAACGGTTTTACCCAGGCCCATGTCATCAGCCAGAATTCCACCGATGCCACCGGACAGGCGAGCCGTCAACCACGCGTGCCCGCGCCGCTGATACGGGCGCAGGATCGAACTCAGCGATGGCACCGGTGGCACACCTCCATCCGCGGCGCCGTCGCGCAGCGGAGCAATCCGTGTCCTCCACGCATCGCTGATGCTCACGTGGTCGGATGCACTCGCGAATAGATCGACGACGCCGACCTGCATCGGCGTGAGCCTGACCCCCTCGCCGTCCCACCCCGTCAGGGTGCGCACCTCTTCGAGCAACGTCGCCAAGGATCGAATACGTTCGCCGTCGAGGCGTACCCACGTTCCCTCGACCTCGACGTAATCCTGCCCGTTGCCAATCGCTTCGAGCGCTTCGCGAACGCTGATCGTGACGCGTCCGAGGCGCAGGCGCACGTTGAGGTCAAACCAGTCACGCTCGGCTGGATCAACGCTCACATCGACATCGAAGCCGTCTTCTCGCACGTCGATGGCACGCACATCCTCCGCAACATCCCACACGAGGCCGTCCGGCCCCTCGATGTCGACAACCTGTTCCAAGAACGCAGGAACATGCCACGGCGACAGGCGCCCGGTTCGCGGCGGTGGTGTCCACAGATCCGCGTCCAGCGCGTGCCCCCACGACTCCACGCGCCGCACAATCTCAGCCACAGCCTCGTCGCCCACGCAGTGCGCCACGGGGGTTCGTGAGCGCGACCCGCCCTGCTCATACTCCGCCCACCAACGCACGACGACAGACTCTCCATCGCGGCGCACCGTTCCCACGAGAGAAACGTCGGGCCGCGCCTGGGCGTTAAAACTCCCATCGGAGGACGCCATCGAAAAACGCCGCAGAAGCGCCGGCAACCACGTTCCTCGAAACTCAGCGACGTCCGCCGAGGGAATATGCAGGGCACGGTCGAGAGGAAAACCGTCCAGCGTCGCCAGCCCCTCGATGCGCGCGATTCCGCGCCCTCCATCCAGCAACAGCACACTCGCGTCGCGGTCGATACGCGGCCTCGTGATCACCTCGTCTCCGTTACGCGCAACAACTCTGACGTCAAGGCCATCATCACCGGCACGCACATCAATGTCCGCATCCCACGTCGTATGAGACAGCACCGCCCGGTCGCGCGCCTCAGGTGAGGCATACAGCTCCACCCCGGCCCTCACAAGGCGCGCAAGCCACGCGTAAGCATGCTTACCCAGCGAGCTAAGCGTCACTTCCGTACGCGAATGCCACGAACGTGATTCTCGAGATAGTCGGTAACCCTCGCGCATCAGCGAGACATGCGTCGGATCAAGACCATCGGTCACCGACGCCCACTGGGTTGCCGTCAGATCAAGCCACGAGGCGCGCTTCGTCGTCCACCCAGATGAGGAGCTTCGGCGCAACGGGATGAGAGATGGCTCGACCCCGGGATCATGCGCATCAACGACGAGGGCCAAGGGATCGCCGAGATGGTCGCGATCCCCACCCAGCATCTGCTCAAGAATCCGGCTCCATTCGGGCACGACGCGACGCTTTTCGCGAGCATCCTCACGTCCGACGATGAGCGTCGCGACCGTATGGGGACAGTCACTGCGCAGCGGGCATGCACACGCGAGAGAGGGACGCACAGCGCCCTGTGTGACGCGCACGCGATAGGTCAGCCCAGCTTCCTTCACGCGTGCTTCAGCTTGTTCCCCATCCTCACTCCAGGAGAATTCACGCACTGCGCCACTGCGCGCTAAACGCAAGCCGTTCGCCCAAGCCGCCGGGCCAACGAGGGCCATCATGTCATCGTCCGACAGCGAGGCCAGCGTGTGCGACAGAGATACCATCCTTTCAGTCTACGGCACCCACCCATCCCCAGCACCGGCTCACTGGGCCAGTCCCTCGATCGCCCACTCCCCTTCCTTCCAGACGAGGAGAACGTCCCGTCCGTCCTCAAGCAGAGCCCTCATATAGGCGCGAGGTCTCTCCTGCGCCCACCACCGGCCTCCCACCGGCCAAGGCCCTTCCACGCGCGCGATAGCCGCGCGGCGCCCCCTCCCCGACACGGATTGCGAGACATCACGCTCGCTCACGAGGTAGGCGGGTGTGGCGCTCAAAGCCCCTCGGTGGTCCACACGCACATCGTCGAAGGCCCCCGATGCGCCAACGATCCTCACGCGCACAGGCTCGTCAAAAAGCGTCGCCGGAGGCTGGGCGATGCGTCCCTCCCACGCCCCCTCACACGAACGCAGGCGAGGCTCGCTACCCCATCTGGTCATCACAACACGGCTGCGCGGATCGTATCCGCCCTGCACCCGCGGAATCAGGAGAGAATCCGGCCCCGCCATCCCCTGGATACGCACGACGCTGCGCGAGACATCGCGCTCGCGGTCTGACCGCCCCCACAGTGCTGACGCACTGCGCCCCACCCGCGGATCACATGCGGTCACGCGTATACAGGTCACCGCGCCACTGGTCCCTTCAATACCCGAAGTCCACCCCGCGAGCGTCCATCGGACACGCAGCGCAACGTCGTCAGATGCGCACACGTCACATCCACTCCACGTGCGAGTGCGCTGTCCGCCCCCACCATCCTCCACATCGATGCGCAGGGTCTGCGAGACGAGCCCGCCCCGCCCCAGCCTCTGAGACAGATCTCGTGCGATGCGCCCAATGGGCACCATCATCGTATCGATGGATTCTCCACCCGCATCAATGGTGCACGCCATCGTGATGTCTGGTTGAATGCGCCCGGCCAGCGTGATGGCGCTGTCGCCTCCGGAGGCGAGATTCCAGAGTTGTTCACCGACGTCGCCAAAGCGCTCGCACACACGGCCTCGCCCCAGTGCGAGAAAATCCGCGCACGTGTGGACGCCTAAGCCTGTCAATAGCTCGATGGCGTCAGCCGCTCTATCAGCCATTGTGACAGGAACGGCCCACAGGGCACGATGTAACGGGATGCGCCCCAGGAATAATTGGTTTTCTCCGGCAGGAACAATGCGTCCCTCGCGCGCCGCCTCCAGGGATGCGACCGGACCATCGGCGATGCCAACAAAACATTCAACACCGACGGCCTCCTCGATCGCCGACACCAGAGCCGAGGCGGCGGCCTCCTCATTCCCATGCCAACGGGCGGGTCCGCGCGCCCGGCACCTGGCCACCCCGGGGCGTACGCACTCCACCCCAGCCGCTACTGAATCGAAAGCATCGACAACGGCGCTAAACGCTCTGGCCTCGCGATCAGGGTCGCGAGGCAAACAGATGAGATCGGGACACACATACGTCGCCTCTCGTATGCTCATTCCGCTCCTGACTCCGGCGCTCCGAGCAGCGCCGCTGGCAACCTCGATGCGTTCGCTATGTACGACGGCCCCAGCGCCACCCGGTGGCAGATCGACCACGAGGCAGTGGACGGGCCAATCGGGTACCCACACCACCATGTCGCGCACCTAGACCACCAGCCGCATCCGTTGACGCGCCGCATTGCGAGAGAACCCCGGCCAGGGGCGCAGTGTCACAATGGTGCGCCCCATCGATCGGGCCCGAGCCGCCAGGGCCCGCTGTTGTGCACTGGATAGTTCAGGAACATCGAGGCAGACAACATCGCAGGCCTCTATCAGAAGGGAACACAGGTCCCCCACCTGGTGATCTTTCCCCGCGTTTAGCACCAGCACACGGTCGAGGTCCATCCCCTGCTGCGAGGCCCATTCCCAGCCGATATTCCCCACTCCACACACGCCAATCCACCCCTCGGAGGGACAAACATCGATCAGCAAGCGGATGAGTTCAGCCCTGCCCGTCGGCCCCAGAAGGACAGGAGAAATCCCCGCCTGCGCACGCTCGACATCGTCACGCGCTCGCAGGCCAACAGCCTGTTCGGCACGGTTCAACACGTCGCGCGCCGCGAGCAGACGCGCGTGCGCATCGGTCATAACTCCCCCTCCCAATAATAGAACATGTGTTCGATACCGGAAGTGTAGAACCCCGCTCACACATCTGCGTCCCGAACGCCGATCGAGCGCGAATAGGTCACAATGGAGGCATCGCGAAAAGGAGAAGGCATGAATATCGACCAGCGCCCACTCGCCCCCAGCCCCTACGACGGCCTGAATGTCCCCACGTTCACACTGTCATCGACCGTTCTCACCGACGGTGCGCCGATGCCGACGTCGGCGACAGCCGATGCAGGTTCCCTTTCTCCGGATCTCGCATGGCATGGCTTCCCGCAGGAAACAGCAAGCTTCATGCTGACCTGCTTCGACCCGGACGCCCCGATTCCCTCGGGATGGTGGCACTGGGCAATCCTCGATATCCCCGCATCGATGACTCACTTAGAGGCGGGGGCCGGAGCGTCCGACCTCATGCTGGATGGTCCAGCGTTCCACCTGCGCGGCGACGCGGGCGAGGCCTCCTACTTCGGAGCTGCTCCCCCGCCTGGCGACCGCCCGCACCGCTACGTGTTCGCGGTGCATGCTCTTAATACGGATACGCTCGGGCTCGATGACGATGCGACTCCAGCCATGGCCTCGTTCGTAGCGCTTGAGCACATAATCGCGCGCGCGACCCTGACCGTTACTCACCAGGCCTGAGGATTATGCTGCACATTATTTTTTGGGAGCCGGAAATCCCCGGGAATACGGGCGCTGCAATCCGCCTCTCGGCATGTACCGGGTCCATGCTGCACCTGGTCAAGCCGCTGGGCTTTGATATGGACGACGCGAAGCTTCGCCGTGCCGGCTTGGATTACCATGACCTCGCGCACGTCATGGTGCACGAGAGTCTGGATGAAGCCCTCGCTCAGGTGCCGGGACGCATCTGGGCGCTCACAGGCCACGCCACCACCATGTACGCCGACATCTCCTACGCCGATGGCGACGGCCTCCTCTTTGGCCGCGAGTCGGTCGGTCTGTCCGAGGAGGCGATGAATCACCCCCGCGTCGAGGACCGCGTGCGCATCCAGATGGTTGATGGCGTACGCTCTCTCAACCTGGCAAACTCCGCGTCCATCGTCCTGTACGAGGCGTGGCGTCAGCTCGGTTTTCCGGGTGGCATCTAGCCCTCAACGGACATAAAAGAAGCGAGGCCCAGGCCGGATGAATCCGCCGGGCCTCGCTCACTACAGGCCACCTCTCAGCAAGGCCTGAGCTCAGTCAGCCCTCCACGGAGCAGAAGGACGCTCCACCTGCTCTGCAAGGGAGACAATCCTGCGGGGATTCGAACGCCACATCCACACCAGGCCGATAACCGAGACGATGAGGGGCGCGTAATAGAAATCCACGCCAAAACCGGTCCATGCAGAACGGGCCGAATTCAGTTCGTCAAGGCCGAGGGACGCGACCCACAAAATAACTGGGATAGCAATCGACAGCGTAATTGTCGCCCAGCCAACCAGACGCATGCGCCGCCCATTGTGTGTCAAAGCCGTCGCAGCAATGAGGTAGTCGACACCGGCAAGGAGTGCAACGATCCGCGGTCCCCAGGGCTGACCCTGGGCATGAAAGAGATCGAGAATAGCCGTCACAAAAATCCAGGCTCCCAGGACCCAGAACAAAGCGATAATGATGCGGCCAAGTCCAAGCGACGGCGGGCGCTGATCGCGCACACCGACGGCCTCGTTCGTTGCGTCATGTCCATGCACGTTATCGATCCTACCGAGGCCGCGCACACCCCGCATCGCATCAACAAAGCACCCTTAACAAGAGGGTGTCATGTGGCCTGATACACCGGGATGAAACACCGAGCTTCAAGACAGCAATGCGCAAACGTGGGACAATAGGCCTATAAGGACCGTGAGGCCCGCCATGAAAACAACCATCTGAGCTCCGGCTCATCAACGAGGAGTTTTAAACCTTGAGCGAATCGACCTACGACATCGTCATTCTGGGTGCGGGTTCCGGCGGCTACGCGACCGCCCTGCGCGCTGCGCAGCTCGGAATGAAGGTCGCCCTCATCGACGGCGATAAGGTGGGCGGCACCTGCCTGCATCGCGGCTGCATTCCCACGAAGGCATACCTGCACGCCGCAGAGACGGCCGAAGCCGTTCGCGAGTCCGCCAAGTTCGGCGTTTCTTCCACCTTTAACGGTATCGACATGGCTCAGGTCGGCAAGTACCGCGACTCGGTCATCTCCGGCCTCTACAAGGGCCTGCAGGGCCTGCTCAAGTCCCGCAACGTCGAGGTCATCTCCGGCTGGGGCCGCCTCGCCGACGCGAATACCATTGAGGTAGGCGGCCAGCGCATCACTGGCCGCAATATCGTTCTGGCGACCGGCTCCTACTCGCGTTCGATCCCCGGGCTCGAAATCGGCGGCCGCGTAATCTCCTCCGATCAGGCGCTCCAGATGGATTGGGTTCCCTCCTCTGTCGTGATTCTCGGCGGCGGCGTCATCGGCCTTGAGTTTGCTTCCGTGTGGCGCAGCTTCGGCGCTGAGGTCACGATCATCGAAGCCCTGCCCCACCTCGCCAACAACGAGGACGAGGCCATCTCCAAGCAGCTCGAGCGCGCCTACCGCAAGCGCGGCATCAAGTTCCACACGAACACCCGCTTCGCCTCGGCTACGCAAAACGAGCAGGGCGTGCACGTTCAAACCGAAGACGGCAAGGCTTTCGATGCTGACGTCCTCCTGGTTGCCGTCGGCCGCGGCCCGGTCACCGAAGGCCTGGGCTACGAGCAGGCCGGAATTACGCTGGACCGTGGCTTCGTGATCACCAACGACCGCCTGCACACCGGCGTTGGCAACATCTACGCGGTTGGCGACATCGTCCCCGGCCTCCAGCTCGCTCACCGCGGCTTCATGCAGGGCATCTTCGTCGCCGAAGAGATTGCTGGCCTGAACCCGACGATGCAGGCGGATATCAACATCCCGCGCGTGACCTTCTGCGAGCCGGAGATCGCCTCTGTCGGCATGACCGAAAAGCAGGCACGTGAAAAGTTTGGCGATCAGGTGCGTACGGTCGAGTACAACCTCGCTGGAAACGGAAAGTCGTCTATCCTGGCCACGTCGGGCATCATCAAGCTGGTCTCGGTTGAGGGCGGTCCGATCGTGGGCTTCCACGGCATCGGCGCGCGCATCGGCGAACAGATTGGTGAGGGCGAGCTCATGGTGAACTGGGAGGCTTACCCCTCTGACGTCGCTTCCCTCATCCACGCGCACCCCAGCCAGAATGAGTCGATTGGCGAAGCGGCTATGGCACTGGCCGGTAAGCCGCTCCACGTCCACAACTGACCGAAATTTTTTATAGGAGAACACACATGGCAACTTCAGTGACCATGCCCGCTCTGGGCGAATCCGTCACCGAGGGCACCGTCACCACGTGGCTGAAGCAGGTCGGCGACACCGTCGAGCTCGATGAGCCCATCGTTGAGGTGTCCACGGATAAGGTCGACTCCGAGGTCCCCTCCCCCGTGGCCGGCGTCCTGCTGGAAATCCTGGTCCCCGAGGATGAGACCGTCGAGGTCGGCACCGAGATCGCTCGCATTGGCGATGCATCCGAGGTCTCGGCCGCTCCCGCTACCCCTGCAGCCGCTCCCGTTCAGGCTCCCGCTGCCCCCGCAGCCGCACCTGCAGCCCCGGTACCTGCTGCTGCCCCTGCTGCGTCTCCCGCGCAGGGCACCGAGGTGCGCATGCCCGCTCTGGGCGAATCCGTCACCGAGGGCACCGTCACCACGTGGCTGAAGTCCGTGGGCGACGCCGTCGATGCCGATGAGCCGCTGCTTGAGGTCTCCACGGATAAGGTCGACTCCGAGGTCCCCTCCCCCGTCGCCGGCTTCCTGGCAGAAATCCGCGTTCCCGAGGACGAGACCGTCGAGGTCGGTACCGTCGTCGCGATCATTTCTTCGTCGGCTCCCTCTGCTGCTCCCGCGGCCGAGGCGGCTGCCCCGGCCGCACCGGCCGCACCCGTGGCGCCTGCTGCTCCCGCCGCACCGGCCGCTCCGGTTGATCCCTTCCCGAACGCGTCGACGCTGGCACAGACGGCTTCCGCCGCTCCTGTCGTTGAAACACCCGTTGCCGTGACCGGCTCCGCCTACGTCACCCCGATCGTTCGTAAGCTCGCCCGCGAGCTCGGCGTCGATCTGGCGACCGTGTCGGGCACGGGTGTCGGCGGCCGCGTTCGCCGCGAGGATATCGAGGCTGCCGCCGCTGCCGCCCGCGCTGCCGTTGCTGCTCCCGCCGCACCGGCTACCCCTGCCGCTCCCGCCGCACCGGCCACCGCTGTTCGCGAGCCTTCGCCGCTGCGTGGCACGACCGAGAAGATGTCGCGTCTGCGTCAGACGATCGCTCGTCGCATGGTCGAATCGCTCCAGACTGCCGCTCAGCTGACCACGGTCATTGAGGTTGACGTCACCAAGGTCGCCGCTGTTCGCGCGCGCTCGAAGGATGCCTTCCTGGCTAAGCACGGCACAAAGCTGACCTTCCTGCCCTTCTTCGTCAAGGCTGCAACGGAAGCTCTTGCCTACCACCCGAAGATCAATGCGACTATCAACGACAAGGAGGTCACGTACTTCGATCACGAGCACGTGGGTATTGCCGTTGACACGCCGCGAGGTCTGCTGGTTCCCGTCATCAAGAACGCCGGTGACAAGGACATCGCTGGTATCGCAGCATCGATCAACGACCTGGCTGCTCGCACCCGCGACTCGAAGATTGGCCCGGATGAGCTGTCCGGTTCCACGTTCACCGTGACGAACACCGGTTCGGGCGGCGCCCTCTTTGACACCCCGGTCCTCAACATGCCGGAGACTGCGATCATGGGTGTTGGCACGATCGTGAAGCGCCCCGTGGTCATGAAGGGCGCCGATGGTGGTGACGTCATCGCGATTCGCTCGATGGTGTACCTGTCGCTGTCCTACGACCACCGCCTGGTGGACGGTGCGGACGCCTCTCGCTTCCTGATGGATGTGAAGAAGCGTCTCGAGGAAGGCGCGTTCGAGGCCGACCTGGGTCTCTGATCACCGCTTATCACCTGTGATGGGGTGGGTCTGCGTAGCAGGCCCACCCCATCAGTATGTGACACTAGCCAGCAGAACCCGTCCCCGTGGTGCTCTGCCCATCGTCTGGGGCCACCGGCTCAGCCTTCACGACTTTGCGCGACACGGGATCAACGCGGATAACGAGATCTGTCACTTCTGGTATATCGCGGTTTTCGCATCCGTTCGCGCGGCACACCTGAGACGACTGGACGGTGAGTGTTGCCCCCACATCGATTGCGCCCTGCTCACAGGAGAGCACAGCGACATTGTCAATAGTCGAAGAGAGAGCCGCGACGCGAACCCCTTGCGAGCGCATCGTGTCAATTCGGCTCGTATCCTGCTCGAGCAGTTCGCCGCCGAGTACCGACTGAAGGGCGGAGGCGTCACCGTCCACAACCGCACGATCGCGCGTCGCAATTGCACGGCTAATAAGGTCGGTGAGAACGGTCGGTTCGCACATGCTCGACGCTGCGGGCGAAGCACTGCGCGCGCCCGATGATTGTGTGCCGGGAGCACTGTCTCTGCCCTGTGATGTGCCGCGCCACGTCCCATACGCCATGATGGCCAGACCGGTAATGATCACAACAAAGCCGCCGGCGAGAATACTCACCCGAAACCGCCTCCCGATTCGCGGCGCCTCGCTACGGTGTCGTATGCGCTCCGAGGCGTCGTCGATGTCATGGTCATTTACCGTCTCTGCGCGCAGTGCGGCAGCCCGCAGTTGCGCAATGACCCGCTCGGGATCGACAGGTTCGCGCAGGATGACGTGTTCATCGGCTTCGACAACCGTTGGAGTTGCACATGATTGTCCCGAAGAAGCGCTATCGAAACCTAACCGCTCCAGTTCCTCCTCCATGCTCAGGAGTGCAGCGATCCGACGCAGGCACTGCTGGTCTCCTGCTTTCCCTGATGTCTCGAGACTCCACCCGGGAGTCCCTTCGCCGTCACTGATTTCGTCGATGAGGTCGATGATGACGGCTCGACCTTCGGGGGTGATGATGATGTTCGTTGGCGTCAGATCCCCGTGCACGATTCCCGCGGCATGTAACGCGCTGACGCCAGCCGCGATCCCGTGAACGATCTGACGCCGCGTTGCGATCGGGCGGAGGTCAGCCGAACCGAGTTCAGAATCGAGAGTTCGTCCGCGCACATAGTCTTCGATGATTGCCCACCGGCCGTCATCCGAGCGCACGACATCGCGCAGCGCAACAACATGACGCGAACTGATGGATGCCCACGCCTTCCAGCGAGCGAGGTTCTGCTCACCGTCACGGGGGGAACGTAAAGCGACCAACGCATCGCCTGCTTCGGTGCGCGTTCTCCACAATGGACCGTTGCTCCCGATATGGAAGACCTGTCCGATCTCGTATCCGCAGATTTTCATGATCCCATTGTCCAAATCCACATAATGTGATGCAACTCATTTTATAAAGTACCTGGTCGGACGGGAGCGCTTTTACTTCTCTCCTCTGCGTAGAATAATGTCGCTATGAGTGAATCGAATCCCCCCGCTAAGAGGCGCTTCTATCAGAATATCCTCGATGCGTACCGCCTGACCGCACGCACGTACCCTGCGCTCCCGTGGATGCTTCTCGGAACAGCCGCTGTGGTGATCGCTATCTTCATGCTGGTGGCCTGGCTATCGAACACATCGTGGATTGGCTGGCTTGTCGTTGGCCTGATGGGTTCACTGACCGCAGCTCTTGCCCTTCTCAGCTTCCTGGCACGCCGCGCCCTGTTCTCACAGGTCGAAGACACTGCCGGAGCCGTCAAGGTCGCCCTGTCCCAAATCCAGCGGGGCTGGGTCATCCCCGAGCAGCCTATTGCGTTTACCCGCGAGCAGGATCTCGTCTGGCGCATCGTTGGACGCGCCGGCATTGTTCTCATTTCCGAGGGTCCGGCCTCGCGCGTTCGCCCGCTTCTGCAAGCGGAAACAAGGCGCGTGACCAAGGTGATGCGCAACGTCCCAGTTCATCAGATCCAGGTGGGACGCGAGGATGGGCAGATCGCCCTCAAGGATCTCCAGCGCGAGCTGCGTAAACTCAAGAACGTCCTGACCCCCGAAGAGGTCCCCCAGGTTTCCGCGCGCATCAACGCTCTACGCTCGGGCGAGCCACCAATCCCGAAGGGGATCGATCCGCTTCGCGCTAAGCCGTCGCGCCGCGCACTGCGCGGCAACTGAACAACCGTTCCAAGTGGGCAAGCACTGAGTGCTTGCCCACTTGTGTATCCACCATCCGAGACGATCACGTAATGCATACTATGCATATGGTTGCATATTGAGTACATAGTTTCGCTGATACACGGATACCGAGGAACATAATCATGCATACGAAGACAATTTTCGCCACACTCGCCCTAGCCAGTGCCGTGACAGCCCTGACGGCGTGCGCGGACCCAACAACGAGCACGAGCTCGGGAGGTGCGACAACGAGCACGAGCTCGGGAGGTGCAACAACGACCGCGACCGCATCGAGCGCGACCTCATACGATATTTCCTCTATCCCCACAGTCAACGAGATCGCAGCACTTGTCCCCGACGATGTCAAAAAGCGGGGCATCCTGCGCAACGGGGCCTCCACCGGTTATGCCCCTGCTGAGTACATGGATGCCGACGGACAGACGCCGATCGGCTACGACATCGATATCAATAAGGCACTCGCACAGGTGATGGGCCTCAATACTGGAGAGACGAAGCACTCCGAGTTCCCAACGATCATTCCTACCCTTGGAACAAAGTTCGATGTCGGCATTTCCTCTTTCACCATCACGACTGAACGGGAACAGCAGGTCAACATGGTGTCCTACCTGAACGTCGGATCTGCATGGGGTGTCGCCACCGGTAATCCAAAGAACTTCAATCCCTCCGATCCGTGCGGGACGACGATTGCCGTCCAGACCGGAACGGCCCAGGAGGAATATGCGGCCACACTGTCGGACGAATGTGTCGCAGCAGGAAAGGGGAAGATCACCATCATGCCCCACGAGCTTCAGACCGACATCGCCACCAAACTCATCGGCGGACAGTATGATGCGACGCTCGCCGACTCGACCGTCATTGGCTACACGAGCACCCAGTCGGGCGGCAAGATCGAACAGATCGGCGAGACCTTCGAATCTGCACCTCAGGGCATCGCGGTCGCAAAGGATGATACCCAGCTCACCGAAGCAGTCCAGAAGGCGATGCAGTACCTGATGGATAACGGCTACCTGACAGACATCCTGGCCACCTACGGCGCCGATAATGCGGCTCTCACAACCGCAGAACTGAACCCAAGCGTCAACTGACTCGTGACACACCACGCATAATATGCATTTATATGCATATGGGTGCATAATGGTAGCAATCACGGGCTTTAAGCCCACTCCCATCGGAAGGCACATCATGACCATCTCGAAGGCCCACGCCCTCATCGCACTCGCAGCTGCCGCTGCCCTGCCGCTCACCGCTTGCGCAGACCCGACGTCGACCAGCTCCTCGACCAGCGGCTCGGACACATCGGCAACCACCGCAGCCACGACCTCGTACGACGTGTCGAAGATTCCGACCGTCGACGAGATCGCTGCCCTGGTTCCAGACGAAGTGAAAGCACGCGGCACGCTGCGAAATGGCGCGTCTGCCGACTACGCCCCTGCCGAATTCCTCGGTGACGACTCGCAGACTCCGCAGGGATACGACGTCGACATCAACAAGGCGCTGGCCAAGGTCATGGGCCTCAGTGAGGGAACGACCAACCACGCGGAGTTCCCGACGATCATCCCAGCACTGGGCACCAAGTTCGACGTCGGCATCTCCTCCTTCACGATTACCTCCGAGCGCGAGGAGCAGGCAAACCTGATTGCTTACGTCCAGGTGGGCTCCGCATACGGCGTCGCTGCGGGCAACCCGAAGAACTTCGATCCGACCAACCCCTGTGGCAAGACGATCGGTGTGCAGACCGGTACCGCGCAGGAAGACTACGCGACCGAGCTGTCGGACAAGTGCGTTGCCGAAGGCAAGGGCAAGATCACCATCATGCCGCACGACCTGCAGACCGACATTGCTACGAAGGTCATTGGCGGCCAGTACGACGCCACCTTAGCCGATTCGACTGTCATCGGTTACACCGCAAATCTCTCGAGCGGCAAGATCGAGCAGGTCGGTGACGTCGTTGATTCAGCGCCGCAGGGCGTGGCCGTCAGCAAGAACGATGAGCAGCTGACCCAGGCCATCCAGAAGGCCATGCAGTACCTGATGGACAACGGCTACCTCAAGGACATCCTGACCACCTATGGTGCTCAGGACGCCGCCCTGACCACCGCCGAGCTGAACCCGGCGACGAACGACTGAGGATCTCATGGCAACAATCAAAGACGGCGTTGAGCTGATCGACGCGAAACCGGTTCCGCGCCCCGGGAGGTGGGCGAGCGCAATCGTCGCCGCGATTCTCGCAGCGATGGCCGCCCACGCGCTCATCACGAACACGAACTTCCAGTGGCAGGTCGTTTTCCAGTGGCTGTTCTCGCGTTCGATCTTGCAGGGCGTGCTCTTCACGATTGTTCTGACGGTCCTCGCGATGGTGGTCGGCACCGCGCTGGCGATCACGATGGCGATTATGCGTCAGTCCGTGAACCCGGTCTTGCGCTGGGTTGCGATGGCCTACATCTGGTTCTTCCGCGGAACTCCAATCTACACGCAGCTGATTTTCTGGTCGCTGCTGCCCACGCTGTATCCGACGCTGTCTTTCGGGGTGCCGTTCCTCGGATCATTGTGGGGTTGGGAGCTGAGCTTCGATACGGCCACCTATTTCACGCCGTTCTGGATGGCTTTCATCGGCCTGGGCCTGAACGAAGGTGCCTACCTGGCTGAGATCATGCGCGCCGGCCTGTTGAGTGTCTCGAAAGGCCAGTGGGAGGCTGCCACTGCTCTGGGCATGCCGCGCGGAACGATCTTCCGCCGCATTATCCTACCGCAGGCGATGCGCGTGATTGTCCCGCCGATTGGCAATGAGACGATTTCGATGCTCAAGACGACCTCCCTGGTCTCGGCGATTCCCTTCACCCTTGAGCTCACGTTCATTGCGCGTCAGCGCGGCCAGGCGACATTTGCGCCCGTGCCTCTCTTGATTGCGGCAGCGATCTGGTATCTCGTTATCACGAGCCTGCTGATGTGGATTCAGTCCTTCATTGAGAAGTACTACGGCAAGGGTTTCGAGCGCCGCGACAATGCTGGAACTGGCTCCCCCACCACCTCCGCGAGAGACGACGGGGATCATGAGGACAAGGCCTCCAAGCTCAAGTTTTTGGATGTGACACCATGACGACCACGACACCCATGGTCTCCGTGCGCGGAGTCCACAAGTTCTTCGGCGACCTGCATGTCCTGCGGGGTATTGACCTGGATATCGCTCAGGGTGAGGTATGCGTGATCCTCGGCCCATCTGGCTCCGGCAAGTCAACGCTCCTGCGTTGCCTGAACATGCTCGAGGACATCAGTGCTGGACGAGTCTTCGTCGACGGGGAGTTGCTCGGTTACCGCGAGGACGACAATGGCGTGCTGCATGAGCGTCGCGACAAGGAGATCGCTGCCCAGCGTTCCCGCATCGGCATGGTGTTCCAGCGCTTCAACCTATTCCCGCATATGACGGCTCTCGAAAACGTCATGGAGGCTCCGATCCAGGTCCTGAAGCGCTCGAAGAGCGAGGCACGCGAGCAGGCACTCGAGCTCCTCGATCGTGTGGGTCTGGCTGATCGCGGGGACCACTATCCCGCCGAGCTCTCGGGTGGCCAGCAGCAGCGCGTGGCCATCGCCCGTGCGCTGGCGATGGATCCGGACATCATGCTCTTTGACGAGCCGACCTCCGCGCTTGATCCCGAGCTTGTCGGCGAGGTCCTCCAGGTGATGCAGGATCTTGCGGCGTCCGGCATGACGATGGCTGTCGTTACCCACGAGATCGGTTTTGCCCGTGAGGTGGCGGATCAGGTGGTCTTCATGGACGGCGGCGTGATCGTTGAGGCCGGTGCTCCCGCCGAGGTCATCGACAACCCGCAGTCGGAGCGTACCAAGGAGTTTTTCTCCAAGGTACTCTGATCCTCATTCGACGAGGCCGGGGCTGGGCTATCCCAGTCCCGGCCTTTGTCGTACCCGCGGTGCCTCGACCGTGGTGCGCAGATGTCGCGCCGTCAGGTCAGGGTGACGAGGTCGAGGTAGCTGTCGTCCCACAGGTCCTCGTCGGCGTCGGGAAGAAGTAGGACACGCTCGGGGTTGAGGGCCGTGACAGCGCCCGGATCGTGGGTGACAAGGATGACGGCACCCTCATAGTCGCGCAGGGCTGCGAGGATTTCTTCGCGCGATGCGGGGTCAAGGTTGTTGGTTGGCTCGTCGAGCAGCAGGACGTTGGCTCCTGAGACGACGAGCGTTGCAAGGGCGAGACGTGTCTTCTCGCCACCGGACAGGACAGACACGGGTTTGTCGACATCGTCGCCCTGGAAGAGGAACTGTCCGAGGATGTTACGCACGTGGGTATCGTCGAGCGTGGGGGCGGCCTCAGCCATGTTTTCGCGGATTGTGCGACTGTCGTCGAGGGTCTCATGCTCCTGTGCATAGTATCCGAGCTTGAGCCCGTGGCCTGGCACGACGCGTCCCGAGTCCGGTTCTTCGATGCCGGAGAGGAGACGCAGTAGCGTCGTCTTTCCAGCGCCGTTAAGTCCGAGGACGACGACTTTGGAGCCGCGGTCGATGGCGAGATCGACGCCTGTGAAAACTTCGAGCGATCCATACGACTTGGAGAGGCCTTTGGCGGTCAGGGGAACACGCCCGGAGGGAGCGGGGTCCGGGAAACGCAGGCGCGCCACCTTTTCCTGTGCGACCTCCTGACCGGCCTGGGCGAAGAGCTCCTCGGCGCGGCGTAGCATCTGCTGAGCGGCCACAGCCTTCGTCGCCTTTGCGCGCATCTTTTCACCCTGTGCCTTGAGATGCTCGGCTTTCTTCAAAGCATTGGCGCGTTCTTTCCGGCGCCGCCGCTCGTCTTCCTCACGCTGCTTGAGGTATGCCGCCCACCCGAGGTGGTAGATGTCGATCTGAGCACGATTCGCATCAAGATAGAACACCTGGTTGACCGTGTCACCGAGGAGCTTGACGTCGTGGGAAATAATCATGACGCCACCGGGGAACGTCTTAATCCAGTCGCGCAGCCAGATGATTGAATCGTGGTCGAGGTGGTTCGTGGGCTCATCCAGGAGGAGTACATCGGCGTTGGAGAAGAGCACGCGCGCGAGTTCAACGCGGCGGCGCTGGCCGCCCGAGAGCGTGTCGAGGGTCTGGCCGAGGACGCGATCCTCGAGACCGAGGGAATGGGCGATCTGCGCCGCTTCGGCGTTGGCGGCCCACCCTCCGGAGTTCGTGAACTGCTGGTCGAGTTTGACGTAGCGTTCCATGGCGCGCTGCTGCCGGGTGCCCTCGGTCGTCGACATCTCATGTTCGGCCTTGCGAATGCGCGCGATGATCGAATCAATGCCGCGCACGGAAATAATGCGATCCCGGGCCTTCATCTGAGGGTCACCCACGTGCGTATCCTGAGCGAGGTAGCCGACGGTGCCGTTGGAGGTGATCGTTCCCGTGTGCTCGGCGGCGCCTCCGCGATCAGCCTCGCCTGCGAGGAGGCGCATCGTCGTGGTCTTACCGGCGCCGTTACGGCCGACGAGGCCGATGCACATGCCTTTATCGATTCGGAAGCTCGCGTGGTTGACGAGCTCGCGGGCACCGATACGCAATGAGAAATCCTGGACGTTAATCACCCTCCAAGAGTAGAGGGAGGGGTGCCTGTGGGCGAATCAACCCACGCCGGCACCCCTCCCGATGCGCGCAACGGCACGGTCAGCAGGCACAATGGATGTTGGGTATCACCCTTTCTTTGAGTCAATCTGCGAGGTTTTCATACCATGTCCGACAGCCCCATTCCGTCTGGATCGGCGCGCCCTACGCGCGCCCTTGACATCATCTCCGTCGCCTTCGTGGCACTGCTGCTCATCTCCAATATCGCCGCGACCAAGGCGTTTATGCTGGGCACGTCCACGCACTATCTCATTTTTGACGGAGGTGCGGTCCTCTTTCCGCTGACGTACATCATCGGCGATGTGCTCTCGGAAGTGTACGGATTTGCACGCGCGCGGCGCGTCATCATCATGGGTTTTGTCGCCTCGTTCCTCGCATCCCTGACCTTCTTTATCGTCCAGTACCTGCCCCCCGCGCCCGATTACGACAACCAGGAGGCGTTCGCCGCGGTTCTCGGCGTCGTGTGGCGCGCAGTCGTGGCATCTCTCGCCGGTTACCTGGCTGGCCAGCTCCTTAACTCCTACGTGCTTGTGTGGATCCGTCGTCGCTGGGGAACGAAGCACCTGTGGGCCCGACTCATCGGCTCGACGGTCGTCGGCGAGGCCGCGGATACCATTCTGTTCTGCACGATCCTGTTCTACGGTGAGATGACGCTGGGTAACTTCATCAACTACACGGTGACCGGGTACTTCTACAAGGTCCTCCTGGAGGTCATTCTTCTTCCCGTCACCTATCCGGTGATCGCCGCCATCCGTCGTACCGAAGGGCTGAAGAAGGACGAGGTCTTTGATCGATGACCGACAACTGGCTCTCCTCCCCTGCTGCTGAGCAGCTCACGCCGTTCGAAGCCCCGGCCTCGTCGGGCGGTCACTGCCCTGACCGCGGATTTACGATCGGCACACGTCTGGACGCGCACGGCGGCTTGGGACGAACCGGCGTCGTTCATACCGCGCACGGCGATATTCGCACCCCCGCGTTCATCCCCGTCGGCACCAAGGCAAACGTCAAGGCACTGACCCCCGAAATGGTACGTGGTCTGGGTGCCCAGGCCGTGCTGGCTAATGCTTATCACCTCTATCTCCAGCCCGGATCCGACATCGTCGACGAGGCGGGCGGTTTCGGCCAGTTCATGAACTGGTCGGGCCCCACGTACACCGATTCTGGCGGTTTCCAGGTGTTGTCGCTGGGCGCCGGCTTCAAGAAGGTGTTGTCGCAGGAGTTCTCCGGTCGAGCCGACCCAACAGATCCCGCCGTGCAGATGCAGGCGATCAAAGCCTCGAACGCGGTTGTCGATAACGACGGTGTAATCTTCTCCAGCCATATCGATGGGTCGAAGCACCGTTTCAACCCCGAGGTGTCGATGGGCATCCAGCACCAGCTCGGTAGCGACATCATGTTTGCGTTTGACGAGCTCACAAGCCTCCTTCACCCGCGCTCCTACCAGGAGGAATCGCTCGAGCGCACGCACGCATGGGCTGCCCGCTGCCTTGCCGAGCACAAGCGCCTCACCGAGGAACGCTCCCAGAAGCCGTATCAGCAGCTCTGGGGCGTCATTCAGGGTGCTCAGTGGGAGGATCTGCGTCGTCACGCGGCTCGCACAATGGCCAACATGGAAGTCGATGGTCAGCGATTCGACGGATTTGGCGTGGGCGGTGCGCTCGAGAAGGAAAACCTCGGCATGATCGTGTCGTGGGTGTGCGAGGAGCTCGGAGAGGATCGTCCTCGCCATCTCCTGGGGATCTCCGAACCCGAGGATCTTTTTGCGGGTGTCGCAGCGGGTGCGGACACCTTCGATTGCGTGAATCCGTCGCGCGTCGCGCGCAACGCCGCGATCTACACCCCCGATGGTCGATTCAACATCACGAATGCGCGTTTCAAGAGGGATTTTACGCCGCTCGTCGATGGCTGTGGGTGCTACACCTGCACCCACTACACGCGGGCATATATCCATCACCTGTTCAAGGCGAAGGAAATCCTGTCGGCGACGCTTGCCACCATTCACAACGAGTGGTTCACGCTGCGCCTCGTGGACGCTATCCGCGCCTCGATTGAGGATGGTTGTTTCGATGAGTTCCGTTCCGAGATGCTCGGCCGCTACGAAGCTGGTCGACGCCGCTAACTCCTGGGAGTAGTCATGAGCTTCAACGACAATATCCACTTGGATCCGTCCCGTGTCGCCACCTCGGGAGCGGGACGCAAGATTGCAGGGGCCGGCGGTGGATCGATTCTCGGTGTCTTGCTGATCCTCGGTTTTTCCTACTTCACGGGAATCGATCTCACGAGTCTCCTGTCATCGTCACCGCAGACTTCCTCCTCATCCTCCTCGTCGGTGGATGTGTCATCGTGTCAGACAGGAAAGGATGCAAACGAGCGCGTCGAGTGTCGAATGGTCGCGACCGCACAGTCTCTTGACGCCGTCTGGAAGACGCAGCTGGCCGATCAGGGGACCGCCGTGACCTACGAGCTTCCTGACTTTCAGATCTTCACGGATTCGGTTTCGACCGCCTGTGGGAACGCGACGAGCGCCGTTGGTCCGTTCTATTGCCCCGGAGATTCGACCGTGTACCTGGACCTCGGTTTCTTTAACGACATGGTCTCGCAGTACGGCGCCTCCGATTCGGTCCTTGCTCAGGAGTACGTCGTTGCTCACGAGTGGGGCCACCACATCCAGAATCTCCAAGGTGTGTTCCGCGCTCACGACACTCGTGAGACGGGCGCTCAGGGGGCGGGCGTGCGCTCGGAGCTTCAGTCGGACTGCTATGCGGGCGTGTGGATGCACTGGGCGTCGAATACGCCCGATCCGTCGACGGGTACGCCCTATCTGAAGACGCCGACCACCGATCAGATTCGCGGCGCCCTTCAGACCGCGCAGGCGATCGGCGACGACCGCCTCCAAACCAAGTACCAGGGTTTATCCAATCCCGAGAGCTGGACGCACGGTAGCGCCGACCAGCGCGCGACGTGGCTGCAGCGCGGCCTCGACTCCGGCGACATCTCCACGTGCGATACATGGTCCGCGTCGCAGGTGTGAGGCATTCTGCGGGTCGGTACAATTGAGTTCGCCTATTCCCAGGAGGAAGTCATGACACGCAGCATCGTCGAGCAAGCCCACGACATGTACGACGCGGTCCCTTACGAGGTTCCCGTACCGGACGAGTCACTGTACAGCCTCTTGGATAATGCGGCGCGCCTATATCCCGATCGAATTGCCCTCGATTACTTTGGTGCAACGACCACGTATGCTCAGGTGCGCGAGCAGGTGCTCAAAGCCGCGCAAGTCTTGCACGAGGCCGGGGTTCGCTCCGGCGACACGGTGGCCATCGCGCTTCCCAACTGTCCGCAGGCATTCGTTGCTTTCTACGCGTGCATGCGTATCGGAGCTGTCGCTGCACAGCACAATCCGCTGGCCCCAGCCTCGGAGGTTGCGGGGCAGCTGGCACGCCACGGCGGCACGGTTGCAATCGTGTGGGAAAAGTGTGTGGACGCTTACCCGCTCGATGTTCTCGACACGGTGTTTACGGTCAATATTTCGTACGGCATGCCGATGTCACAGCGTGTGCTTCTTCGACTGCCCGTCGCCCGCGCGCGGCAGACACGCAATCAGTTGCGTGGCTGCGTCCCCTCGCAGACGCGCTCCTGGGACCGCGCCACGGCCTCGTCCGCGCCGATTGATCCGAACCATCCGCTGCCCACAGGCGATGACCGCGCGGTCATCCTGCACACCTCGGGCACCAACGGTGTGCCGAAGTCCGCGCCGCTCACCCACCGCAATATCGGGGTCAACGTCAACCAGTGCATGTTCTGGGTGTGGAAGCTGCACGAGGGCGCCGAAACGTTCTTCTCGTTACTTCCCTACTTCCATGCCTTTGGTCTGACGTTCTTCCTGTGCGCCTCGGTGCGTAAGGCTGCCACCCAGGTGTTGCTACCGAAATTCAATGCGCAGATGGCACTCGACGCGCACAAGCGACGTCCCATCACGTTCTTTGTGGGCGTGCCGCCGATGTTCGAGCGCATCCTGCGTCAGGCTCACAAGACAAATACCGACATCACCTCCATCCGATACGCGGTAGCCGGAGCTATGCCTCTCTCAACCACGCTTGCAGATGACTGGGAGAAAACCACGGGTGGCATGATCGTCGAAGGCTATGGCCTTTCGGAAACCGCACCGGTCCTGACGGGCGCTCCCCTGTCGGACAAGCGCCGCCACGGTGTCCTTGGCGTACCGTTCCCGTCGACGCAGCTACGCCTTGTCTCACTCGAGGACGATACGGTCGACGTCGATGACGGGCAGCCCGGCGAGATCATCGTGCGTGGCCCGCAGGTGTTCGACGGATACCTGGACGCACCCGAGGAGAGTGCGCGCGTCTTCACCTCCGAGGGATGGTTCAAGACCGGTGACATCGGGGTCAACAGCGACGGCTTCATCTCGATGGCTGACCGTAAAAAGGAACTGATTCTATCGGGAGGGTTCAACGTCTACCCCTCCCAGGTCGAGGCAGCGATCCGATCCCATCCGGCGGTGTCCGACGTCGCCGTTGTCGGGGTTCCCGTGAACGATGCAACCGAAGAGGTTGCCGCCGCGATCATCATGGAAGACGGCAGTGCACCACTGACTCTTGAAGAAGTGCGCGCCTGGGCGGAAAAGACCATCGCCCATTACGCTCTCCCCCGCCAGCTGGTCGTCATCGCCGAACTGCCGCGCAACCAGATGGGCAAGATCCTTCGTCGTAAGGTCGCGCAGCTCGTGCGCGAGACCCTCGGGCGTGAGTAGCCTACGGCAGCACCGACAGCTACTCTATCCGGCTCGACCTCGACCTGGAGGTAGACGCAACTCCTTCGTTTCTCCCGCCACAACGGCGAAGCCCCGGGGAGCCTGTGCTCCCGGGGGATTCGCCTGACATAGCGCTCAGACGTTGAAGCCGATCGCTCGCAGCTGTTCACGGCCGTCGGGCGTGATGCGATCCGGGCCCCACGGCGGCATCCAGACCCAGTTGATCTGAACGTCGTCGGTCACTGCTGACAGGATCGTCTGTGCCTGGCGCTCGATCACGTCGGTCAGCGGGCAGGCAGCCGACGTCAGCGTCATGTCGAGGCGGACCTGGTTTTCAGAGCCGATCACGACGCCGTATACCAGGCCAAGATCGACAATGTTAATGCCCAGCTCGGGATCGATGACGTCCTTGAGGGCCTCGAGCACATTTTCGGCTGCCAGCGTGCCCTGCTCGATGACGTCAGTGCCGTCGATCTGGCGGGTGGGCACCTCGGCGCTAGAAGCTTGCGCCTGAGCGGGCGCGCCGAAGCGCTGCTCAACCGGCTCAGACTGAGCCATCGGGTTACTCATTCCTGTTCCTTTACTGATCGGCGGGCTCGCCCGCGGTGGAAATATCGATGCCGGACTTGGCCATTGCATCGCGGAGCGCATACCACCCCAGGAGGGCACACTTGACGCGATTAGCGAATTGGGAGGTGGATTCCAGAGCGGCTGCGTCACCGAGGTCGTCGAGAATCTCATCGTCGACGCCGAGATTACGCGAATGCATCATGACTTCCATGTCTCGGTAGAGACGACCAATTTCCTCGGCGGACTTTCCCTGGGTCAGGTCGGTCATCATGGACAGCGATGCACGCGAGATCGAGCAGCCGTCGCCTTCCCACTGGAGGGAGGCGAGATGATCACCATCGAGCGACACGCCCAGCGTGACGTCGTCACCGCAGGTGGGATTGACCTGGTGGGACGATGCGTCCATACCCGTCGGATCACCTGCGCCGTGCTTTTCACGAGCGTGATCCAGGATGACCTGCTGATACAACTGTTCAAGACTGCCCATGGTTTCCTTTCATACCCAACGATCACGTGCAATTCTACTGACCGAAAAAGCTGCGCACCTTCGACAGTCCATCAACGAGGCGTTCAATTTCCTCGGCGGTGGTCGTCGGGGCAACTGACGCACGTGCGGAGGAACGCACCTGGAAGAACGTATGCAGTGGGATTGCACAGTGGTGCCCGACTCGGACGGCGACATCCACCGAGTCCATGAACTGCCCCACGTCGTGGGGGTGCACGCCGTCCACGGCGAAGGCAACGACACCGATGCGATCAACGTCCGAGTCGGGGCCGAGAACCCTGATGCCATCGATCGACGAGATGCCGTCGAGCATCATGGACGTGAGCGCGTGTTCGTGTGCTTCCACGCGATCCATGCCGAGCGCCGACATATAGCGCAGCGCCTGCGACCAGGCTGCGACCTGAGCGACGGGCTGCGAGCCTGCTTCAAAACGCTCGGGCGGTGCCATGAAGGTAGATTCCTCCATGGTGACCCATTCGATCATGGAGCCGCCGGTGAGGACAGGCGGCATCGCCGCGAGGAGCGACCGACGTCCCCACAGTGCACCGGCACCCGTGGGGCCAAGCATCTTGTGTGAGGAGAACACCGCGAAGTCAACATCGAGCTCTGAGAGGTTCAGCGCCATGTGTGCGCTGGACTGGCACGTATCGAGGAGGACGAGTGCGCCGACCGCGCGGGACGCAGCACTCACGGCCGCGACGGGAGAAACGGCGCCGGTGACGTTAGAAACGTGGGTGAATGCGACGAGACGAGTGTTCGGCGTGATGACGGAGAGCGTCTCCAGGTCAATGCGACCGTCCGGCGTCAGGTCGAGCCAGGCCAGCTCGGCTCCCGTGCGCGCACACAGCTGCTGCCACGGGACGATGTTCGCGTGGTGCTCGGCGCGCGTGCAGACGATACGATCGCCGGGTCCCACGCGCAGCAACGCAGACTCCGCACCGCCCATGCCCTGCGAGGCGTGACCGATCGACAAGGCAACCAGGTTAATCGCCTCGGTCGCATTCTTCGTCCACACGATTTCGTCTGCCGAGACACCGACAAACGAGGCCAGAGCACCGCGCGCACTCTCGAATACGTCGGTCGCCTCGTCGCCAAGCAGGTGCGTGCCCCGGTGGACCGCGCCATTACTGCGGCGATAGAAGTCGGCCTCGGCGTCGATGACGCATGCGGGCTTCTGGGATGTCGCGGAGGCATCCAGGTAAGCAATGGGCGCGCCGCCGCGCCCAACGCGACTCAGAATCGGAAAGTCGATGCGAATCGCGTCGAGCTCGGCGGCGGTAAAGTCTCGCGACACGGCGATCAGAGACCCAGGTACTTGTCGTAGCCGTTCTCTTCGAGCTCGTCAGCCAGCTCGGGACCACCCTGAGCGGCGACGTGGCCGTCGACGAAAACGTGAACGTGGCTAGGCTTGATATAGCGCAGGATGCGGGTGTAGTGCGTGATGAGCATGACGCCGCAGCCGGTCTCACCGTGGACGCGGTTGACGCCCTCGGACACGATGCGCAGTGCGTCGACATCGAGGCCGGAGTCGGTCTCGTCGAGGACAGCGAACGAGGGCTTCAGGAGCTCCATCTGGAGGATCTCGAGGCGCTTCTTCTCGCCGCCGGAAAAGCCGACGTTGACATCACGCTCGGCGAAGTCGGGGTCCATGCGCAGGTTCTCCATGGAGGTCTTCATGTCCTTGACCCACGAGCGCAGGGCGGGCGCCTGGCCGTCGATCGCGGTCTTCGCAGTGCGCAGGAAGTTCGAGACGGACACACCAGCCACCTCGACGGGGTACTGCATGGCAAGAAACAGGCCCGCCTTGGCGCGCTCATCGACGCTCATCTCTGTGATGAGCTGATCGTCGAGCCAAGCCTCACCCGAGGTGATCTCGTAGTCGGGGTGACCGGCCAGCGCGTAGGCCATGGTGGATTTACCGGAGCCGTTGGGGCCCATGATGGCGTGGATTTCACCGGAGTTGATCGTCAGGTTGACACCCTTGAGGATCTCCTTGGGGCCTTCGGCGGTCTCGACGGAGACGTGCAGATCCTTAATACGCAGAGTCGACATATGTATTCCTTACAGCTCAGTTGTTACGGGACTTGGCCAGCTCGGCCTCGACGGTTGCCATGAGGTGGTCGACCACCTCGGGGACGCCGATCTGGTTGATCAGTTCGGCGAAGAAGCCGCGCACGACCAGGCGGCGTGCCTCGTGCTCAGGAACACCACGGCTCATCAGGTAGAACAGCTGCTCGTCGTCGAAACGACCGGTCGCAGAGGCGTGTCCGGCTCCTTCGATCTCGCCATTTTCGATTTCGAGGTTGGGCACGGAATCGGCCTTGGCGCCCTCGGTGAGCACCAGGTTGCGGTTCAACTCGTACGTGTCCGTACCGTCTGCAGCCTCGCGGATCAGGCAGTCACCGATCCACACCGAGTGTGCGTCCTTACCCTGCAGGGCGCCCTTGTAGGTGACACGCGAGAAGCACTTCGGCTGCGAGTGGTCGACGAAGACACGGTGCTCAAGGTGCTGGCCGCCGTCCACGAAGTAGATGCCCAGCATGGTGAGCTCGGCGCCCGGACCCCGGAAGTCGGTGTCCGCGCACAGGCGCACGAGATCGCCGCCGAAGGTGACGACGATGTGGGTGAGCTTGGAGTCGCGTCCCAATGCCAGGCGCTGGTTCGAGGCGTGCAGGACGGTGTCATCCCATTCCTGCAGCGACACCACGGTCAGGTTCGCACTGTCACCCGTTTCGACCTCAACGGTCTGGTTGAGCGCAGCCTGCGCGGAACCGGTGTGCGACAGAATGACCGTGGCTTTGGAGAAAGCACCGGCGCGAATCACGAGGTGCTGTGCACGGGTACCTTCGACGTCTGCGACGTTGATGCGCACGGGTGCGTCGAGCTCGGCCTCGGCCGGGATCTCAACGACGGTCGCACGCTCAAAACCGTTCCACGCGACAACCGCGGTACGGTCGCCGGGTGCGAGCACCGTTCCAAGGCGCTTGTCATCGCGCGACACCGACTCGACGAGAACGGAATCAGGAGCGTCAACCGCAACGGGTGCATCGCCTGCGTCGTAGTTCGCCGGCTCAAAGAGGCGCTCGATGCGGCGCATCGGGGTGAAACGCCAGTCTTCCTCGCGTCCGTGAGGGGTGGGAATGTCGTTCAGGTTGAACGAGGTGGGACGATCCGCGCGCGACGGGTGTGCCCTCTCTGCGTCAGCTCCGTGCGAGTGGGCCTTATTCATGGTCTCGACAATAGTGTTGGGGGTCGTCATCAGCCGACGGATCCTTCCATCTGCAGTTC
>ERZ772918.50-NODE-50-length-93510-cov-205.205_pt1 | contig 93510 bp, 74 predicted proteins | sample MGYA00512118_ERZ772918 | MGnify/ENA primary metagenome ERZ772918 (study PRJEB29015, sample SAMEA2737939) | human oral metagenome | biome: human oral; feature: human-associated habitat; material: dental | place: China | collected 2135 ... | reverse complement strand
CTACCGCTGGGAGACCCGACCAAACCGGAAACCCTGACCTACCGGCGCAACCTCTAAGCGTCATGAGTCAGGTCGGGAGGCCTGGGCGGGGCTCACGGGCTCCGCCTCCCCAGCATCCCCGCCAGCGCCCCTCTTGACACCCCCTGTGGCGGGCACAACAATGACTCCACCTAAATCGAATTAGGCAGGAGGTCAACGATGACTCAGCTCTCCCGACGCGGACTGCTGACAGGCGCTGTGGGGGTCGGCTCGGCGGCCCTGCTCGGCAGTCAGTGGTCACGTCTGATCGGGGCGGACATCCCCGGGCGGTACGACAACTCGCTCACGATCGCGATCCTGGGGACCAACCAGGACGCCGCCGCGCGCGCGTCGCTCGTCGAGGCGTTCGCCGCCCAGCATCCCGATATCCCCGTCCGGCTCCAGGCGGTCCAAGGGGCCGACTGGGCGGATTTCTTCGCCAAGATCCTCACCATGGTGGCTGCCGGCACGCCCCCGGACGTGTGCGTCGTGGCCACCGAGGGCGCCCAGCTCTTCGCCGAGAGGCTCGCCGAGCCCCTCGATCCCTACGTCATGCGCGATGCCGCCGAGGTCAAGAACTACTTCGACGATGTCCACCCCAGTCTCATCGAGGCGTTCATGTACAAGGGCTCGCTCTACCAGATGCCCATCGACTTCAACGCCGCGAACGTCTACCTCAACACGACCGCGATGGAGCGCGCTGGCGTGACGTACCCGGCCTCGGACTGGACCCACGAGGACTTCCTGGCGATGGCCCGCACGATGAAGGCCAGCTCCGGCACGGGATTCATCCCGTTCTACTGGACCAACCGGCTCTGGGGCGGGGTGGTTCCCTGGCTCTACGCCAACGACACCAGCTTCCTCACCGAGAAGAAGGCCGACGGTGGCCAGTGGCTCTGGCAGCAGTTCTACCCGGGGCAGGAGGCCTCCTACTCGGGCGGCTACCTCTGGGAGGGCTCGAACGCCACCGACCCCCGCGTCGCCGAGTCCTTCGAGTTCCTCCGGGCGATCGTCGAGGAAGGGCTGGGGACCAGCCCGGCCCAGGGCGGCGGCAATGAGCTCGTCGGGCAGTTCTCAGGCGGATCGATCGGGATGACCCCAGCGGGCGGCTACTGGGTCGAGGGCCTGTCCGCGGCCGGCCTCGCGTCTCAGGACTACGACGTCGCCTATTTCCCGAAGTGGCGGTCCCAGCGCCACCAGTTCGGCGCCGCCGGCTACGCCATCCTCAGGACCTCCAAGCGCAAGGACGAGGCCTGGGAATGGGTCAAGTTCTGCACATCCGAGGAGGGCATGCGCCTGGCATTCACGAAGCCGGACACCACTCCGACACGGCGCTCGATGTGCGACGAGGCCTTCTACGCGGCCAAGGGCCCCGCCCACTGGAAGGTCTTCTACGACACCCTCGACCAGCACCCCTGCGCCCCTATCCCCGCGCCACCGCAGCAGGCCGCCGTCGAGACAGCGCTCATCAAGAACGTCCTGGGCGCGGTGACCGGCCCGGCCGACGCCCTCCCCGGCGCCCTGGAGCGACTCGACGCCGACCTCACCCGAGCCCTGGAGGCATGACATGCAACGGAAACTCCTCATCTGGCTGTTCCTCGCGCCCACAGTGATCGGGCTGGGAGTGTTCAGCTTCCTGCCGATCCTCGCCTCGATCGGCCTCGCCTTCTTCTCCTGGGACATCATCACGCCCCCGAAGTTCGTCGGCCTGGACAACTTCACCAGCATCGCGGCCGACCCGACGATCCGGGTCTCCTTCCTCAACACCATTGGCTTCGTCGTCGTGGCGGTGACCCTGCAGCTCGCGCTCTCCCTCGGCCTCGCGGTCCTCGTCAACAGCAAGATGCCGAGCATGGCCAGGTCGTTCTTCCGCTCGGTGCTCTTCTTCCCCCTCATCCTGTCGGCGGCCTCGGTCTCCATCATCATGACCTACCTGTTCAACGAGAACTTCGGCCTGGTCAACCACCTTCTGGCCATGCTCGGCATCGGCAATGTCCCGTGGCTGACCTCCACTCATGGGGCGATGGTGGTCGTCGTCCTGGTCTACGTGTGGCAGAACTTCGGGTTCTCGTTCCTCCTGTTCCTCGGAGGACTCGCCTCCATCCCCAAGGAGGTCTACGAGGCGGCCCAGGTCGACGGCGCCACGGGCTGGAGGCAGTTCTGGAGGATCACCTTCCCCCTGGTCAGTCCCACGACCCTGGTCGCCTCCGTCATGGCGATCATCTCCGCCCTGCAGATCTTCGACCAGCCCTACGTGCTCACGCGCGGGGGCCCGGGCGACTCCACCCGCACCGCGGTCATGGTGATCTACGAGTCGGCGTTCAAGCAGCTCCAGTTCGGGAGGGCCTCCGCGATCGGGATCATCCTGACCATCGTCATCATGCTCGTGACGGCGCTGCAATTCCGCCTGTCCCGACGTTTCGTGTTCTACGGCTGAGGAGCCCGACCCATGAAGAAACTCGCCACCTACGCAGTCCTCGCCGTCGCCAGCCTCATCACCCTCGCCCCGGTGATCTGGACGATCCTGGCCTCGATGCGGCCACCCGCCGAAGCCCTGTCCGCCGACAGCTCCATCATCCCCAGCACATTCGACTTCTCGTCCTACTCGGCGGTGTTCAAGCAAGTCGATATGTGGCTGCTCATCCTCAACTCGGTGCTCGTCACGGGCGCGATCGCCATCGGCCAGATGGTCTCGGCCGCGATGGCGGGGTACGTCTTCGCCCGCTTCGAGTTCCGGGGCAAGAAGATGCTCTTCGCCCTCATCCTCGCCACGATGATGGTGCCCATGCAGGTGACCATCGTGCCGGTGTTCATGCTCATCCGCGGGATGCACCTCGCCGACACCCTCATCGCCCTCATCCTGCCCGCCATCCCCACCGCCTTCGGGACCTTCCTCATGCGCCAGTACTTCATGGGACTCCCCGCGGAGCTGGGCGAGGCGGCCGAGCTCGACGGCGCCGGGGCGTGGCGCACCTTCCGGGCCATCTACGCGCCCCTGGCGATGCCGGGGATGGCGATCGTCGGGATCCTCGCCTTCAACTTCCACTGGAACGAGTTCTTCCGGCCCCTCATCCTCGAGATCAGCGAGAAGAACTTCACCCTTCCGCTCGGACTGGTCTCCCTCCAGGGCAATATGGGCACTGGATCCGTGGCCACGGTCCTGGCGGGCGTCGTGATCTCGATGATCCCCGCCTTCCTCGTCTTCGCCTTCGGGCAGCGCACGCTGCGCGAGGGCCTGACGGCGGGATCGCACCGATAAGGAGGAACGGGACGATGAGCGCCCCCACAACGAGCTACCACCTGCGCCCAGCCAGGGGGTGGCTCAACGACCCCAACGGGATCACCCTCGTCGACGGCGTCTGGCACGTGTTCTACCAGCACAACCCGCAAAGGCCTGTCCACGGCCACATCGCCTGGGGCCATGTCACGAGCAGGGACCTGGCCAACTGGGATGCCGAGCCCGTCGCCTTCTCGCCGACCCCCGGTGGTCCCGACTCCTTCGGGTGCTGGTCGGGGGTGTTCGTGCCCGGGCACGACCGGCCCGCCGTCGCGTACTCGGGCGTCGTGGACGCCTCGGTCCAGTCGACGATCTGCCTGCGCTGGGGGAGCCCCGACCTGCGCGACTGGGAGGCGCCGATCGTCGTCGGGCAGACCCCGAGGGCCGACGGCATCGCCATCATGCGCGACCCGTACGTGTTCGAGCACCAGGGCCGCCGGCTGGCGGTGCTCGGCGCGGGCCTGGACGACGGCGGTCCCGCCATCGCGCTGTTCGACCGCGAGCGCGAGACCGACTGGCAATACCTCGGCCTGCTCGTCGACGACGATCCCGTGCTCAGGCGGATCGGGAGCGCCGACGTCTGGGAGTGCCCCCAGCTGTTCCCGCTCGGCGGGCGGTGGGTCCTCATCGTCTCCCTCCATGACCGCGGACGGCTCAGCGAGGTCGTCGCCGCCGTCGGCGATCTCACGGAGGAGGACGGGCGCCTCCGCTTCGTCGCGGAGAGCGCTCATGTTCTCGACGATGGCGCTGACCTCTACGCCCCGCAGGTCGTGGTCACTGACTCCGATCCTCTCCTCATCGGCTGGGTGCGCCAGGAGGGGCAGGACCCGGCGGTGCGCGACCACGCGGGATGCCTGAGCCTTCCCCGCCGCCTGTCGCTGGTCGGCGGCGAGGTCCGCTCCAGGATCGACCTGGGCGCGGCCACCACCCTCATCGGCGCCGTGAGGGCGCTGCCCACCGGACGGACGAGCCTGGCCGACCGGCGCTGGGCGATCGACGTCCTCGGGGACGGCGTGACGCTCACCCATCCCGTCCTGGGGACGGTCGACCTGTCCCAGGGGGACCAGGCCTGGGTCGATGGCGCGGTGCTAGAGCTCTACCGCTCCTCGGGGATCCCCGCCACATGGCGGCATGACGAGGCGTGGCAGGTGGACTGCGCCACCGAGGGGACGGCCAGGGCCGCGGAGATCATTCCCCGGGTGCCCTGAGGCGCCGTGCGGGCGTCATGCGGGCGCCGCTGTGGTGCTCAGCGGGCTCTGTCGGGCTCGACGGCGACTCGCCCCGACCGGGGCGGCGCCGTCGAGCCGCGGAGCACGACGGGGCACTCCAGGACGCGATGGGCCGGGTCGGGCGAGTCATTCCGGGCGGCCGCCATCGCCATCGCGACCGCGGTGGAGCCCATGAGCGCGTGGGGGAGGGCGACAGTGGTCAGCGCTGGGACAAGGCTCTCCGCCAGCGCCTCCTGATCGTCGAAGCCGATGATCGACAGGTCCTCGGGAACGGGGATCCCCAGGCGCGCGGCCGCCAGCAGCGCCCCGGCCGCGACTCGGTCGCAGACGGCGAAGAGCGCCGTCGGCCGCCGCGCGCCCGGGAGGCTGAGCGCCTCCATCGCGGCGGCATAGCCGTCGTCGATCGCCCATCCTCGGCCGATGAGCCTGGCATCCATCCCTTTGACATCAGCTGCCTGCTTGAATGCCCGCCAGCGGATCGGGCCCGAGACGTTCCCGACCTCGTCGCCCCGCGCGCCAGGCGAGAAATGCCCTCCCAGCATCGCCACGCGCGTGTGCCCCAGGCCGGCCAGATGCTCCAGGGCTGCTCTGGCTCCTCCGGCGTCGTCGGGACTGACCGAGGGCCTGCCCGGGCGGCGCGTGACGCAGTTGGCGAGCACAAGGGGGATGCGGGATACCGGGGGCTCGTCGAGCTCGGTGAAGCCCATGGTCGCGTAGATGATGGCGTCGACCTGGCGGCTCTCCAGCGCCTCGATCGCCTCGGCGGCGCGCTCCACGCGGCCTCCGAGATCCATCATGAGCAGGGCGTTGCCAGCGGAATTGGCCGCCTCAGTGGCCGCGGCGAGGAGCCTGCCCCCGAAGGGCGAGGAGGCGAATGCGTCCGTGACCAGCCCGATGGAGCTGGTCGAGTTCCTCCGCAGGCTCCTCGCAACATGGTTGGGGCGGTACCCGAGCTCCTGCGCGGCCCGCAGGATGCGCTCGCGAGTCGCGGGCGAGATGTTCCCCTCATCGCGGCTGTTGAGGACGAAGGAGACGGCGGTCGTCGACACTCCGGCCGCGGCCGCCACATCCGCGGCGCGAACACGCGGCTGCCGCTCATTGCCTGTCATGCCCCATATGGCACCAGGGCCCTCTCACCCTGTCAATCCGCCTGGAGGAACGGCGCGCCGCGATGATGCTGAAGAGGGACGTGCTCAGAACCACGTCCGGCACTGGGCCTTCGGACCCTGACTCGTCACAGTGGGTCGGGCACGATGATCCGCGTGAATGAATCGCTCCCTCCACACGACCCGGATGCCCCCCGCTCCGGCCTCGACGCAGACAGGCTGATGCAGCAGTCCGAGGTGGTCCTCCACCTCGGCAAGCTCATGCTCGCCGCTGGAGCGGGCTCCTACCGGGTGAAGTCATCCATGGCCAGGGCCGCCTCCGCCGTCGGCATCGACCGCCATCAGGCCACTGTCACCATGACGGAACTCGTCACCTCCTCCTACGAGGGGGAGCGCTTCCGCACTGAGACCGCCGAGGTCCGGCGCGTCGGTGTCAACGTCGACCGCCTCGAGGCGCTGCGCCGCATCGTCCACGACCTGCGCGCGCACGAACGCGTCGAGGTGCTCGAGGCCAAGCTCGTCAAGGTCGAGCAGATGCACGGGCTCTACGGCCCCGTCTCCAACGCGCTCGCCTCCGGTATCGCCTGCGCCGGGTTCTGCTTCCTCAACAAGGGCGGATGGGCCGAGTGCCTTGCGGTCCTCTTCGCCGCCGCCCTCGGCCAGGCGGTGCGGCGGGCCATGCTCGTGCGCCACATGCAGCACTTCTACACATGGCTCGTCAGCGGTGTCGTCGCCTCGACCCTGTACATGATGGTCATCGCGGGTTTGAGCACGGCGGGCCTCATCTCGGCGGGCCACCAGGGCGGGATCATCTCCGCGATCCTCTTCCTCATCCCCGGCTTCCCCATGGTCACCGCCATGCTCGACCTCGTCCGGCAGGACTTCTCCTCAGCTGTGTCCCGCATGTCCTACGTCATGATGGTCATGATGGCGGCCGGCGTCGCCGTGTGGACCGTCACCTCCATCGCCGACTGGGATGTCACCGGCACCGCCGCTACCACGCCCGAGGGCCCGATCCTCCACGGCCTCCGCCTCCTGTGCTCCTTCATCGCCGCCTACGGCTTCGCCGTCCTGTTCAACGCCAGGGCTCGGGCCTGCCTCATCTCGGCGGTCATCGGCGCCGTGGCGAACACGGGCAGGCTCGTCCTCATCGACGTCTACCACGTCCCGTGGCAGATGGCCGTGGGCCTGGCCGCCGTCGTCATCGGCCTGCTCGCCCAAGCCTTCGTCTCACGGGCCTCCCTGTCCCGCGTGGCGCTGTCCGTGCCGGCGGTCGTCATCATGATCCCGGGCGTGCCCTTCTACCGGGCCATCTCCGCGCTCAACGACCACACGGTCGACACGCGGGTGGCCGTCGGCGAGGCCGCCGCCAGCATCGCGGAGGTCCTCTTCGTCATCACCGCTATCGGCGTGGGCCTCGCCCTGGCCCGCATCATGACCGACCGTAACTGGCGCCACGACATGCCCACCTCCGGGATGATCGAGCTGCCCGAGCCCGAGACCGCCTGAGAGGGTCCTGCTCAGCGGCGTCGTGGCGTGGCAAGGGGCCTGGCTCATCCATGGTGAGCCAGGCCCCTTGCCGTGGGCGGTCCGTGGGCGGCCGGGGATCCGGGGAGCGGGACGCCCACGCGCGGACTACAGCCCTCCGAGGATCTGGGCGATGAGGATCTTCACGATCATGGCCACCGGGTAGACCATCGCGTAGCCCAGGGCCACCCGGGGGTCGGCGCCGGTGCGCTCGTTGGCGAAGGCCAGCACCGCCGGCTGCGTCTGCGCGCCGCCGAGGAGCCCGGACAGGCGCGTCCCGCCCATCTTCACCACCCAGCGCATCGAGGCGTACAGCCCAAAGCCCACGATCGTCGTGATGACAAAGCCGGTCAGCAGGATCTTCCACCAGTCGCCGCCGGTGAAGGCATCGGCGATCTGGCCACCCGCCTTCGTGCCCGCCTGCGCGAGGAAGACCAGGAGCCCGAACTCCGCGAGCACAGCCGTGGCCGTGAAGGGGATGGCGGTCACGAAGTTCTTGATGCGCCCGATCCGGCCGAACACGAGCCCGACGAGCAGCGTGCCGGCCGCCGAGCCGATAGAGAAGGTGGCGCCGGTGGGCGTGAGGATCTCCCATTCGCCGATGACGATGCCCAGGGCCATGCCCAGGCCGAGCGCGATGGGGTTGATCGAGGACAGGCCGTGGGCCGAGTCCCCGAAGAACTTCGACACCTCGGCCATCCTCCCGGTCGGGGCGACGACGCGCACGCGGTCGCCCTGCTGGAGGACCAGGTCCGGGGTCCCGACCATGTCGACGTCGCCGCGCCGCACACGCGAGATCGTCGCGCCGAAACGGTGGTCGATATCGAGATCGGCGAGGGTGTGGCCGGCGAGCTTCGGGTCCGAGACGGTGATACGGCGGAAGTCGAGGTACTTGCGGTCCTCGATGAGGGAGTGCGACGAGCCGTGTCCCAGCTCCTTGATGACCTGGTTGACGGCGTCTTGGGTGCCGACGACGGTCACCAGGTCGTCCTTGAAGACGCGGTCCTCGCCCGAGGGACGGGTGATCGGACCGGTCTCGCCGCGCCGCAGGCGCGAGAACTTGAGCTCTCCGGAGATCCTGGCGGCGATGTCGGCGATCACCGGGCCGTCGGAGCGCTCCACGCGGATCGTGCGATTGGCCAGGGGGGAGGGCTTGTCACGATCCGAGGTGCGGTAGCGCAGGGCCAGGAGGCTGAAGAACAGCATCCCGATGACGCCGTACAGGTAGGCGACGGCGTAGCCGACCGTGGCGATGGCGGCGCCGTCGGGATTCCCCGAGAGCGTGGCGGCGTTGCCTGCGGCGGCCAGCGCCGGGGTGTTGGTGAGCGCGCCGGCGAAGGTGCCGGCGATCTGGGCGGAGTCCATGCCCAGGGCGTGGCCCAGCCCCAGGCCCGCGCTGGCGGCCAGGACGAAGAAAAGCAGCATGAGCGCCAGGGGGCCGGCGGCGGTGCGCAGGACGTGGAAGAAGTTGGGACCCGATTGGATGCCGATGGCGAAGGTGAAGATCGCTAGTCCGAGCGTCCCCAGGGGGCCAGGGATCGTGATCTCGACGTGCTGCGAGATCCCCCAAGCAGCCAGGGCGATGCCCGCGAAGAGGACGGCGGCGGCGCCCAGGCTGACGCCTCGGACCTTGATATGGCCGACGAGTATGCCCATACCGATGAGCAAGAAGAGGACGAGAACGGGGTTCTCGGCCAGATGCGTGAGTAGTCCGTGGGTCACGATGATCGTAGCCTTCCGGTCCTGCCCGGCCTCGGCGCGCAGGATCGTCGTTGAGATGCGGTCATGTCCAGGGAGCGGCGATGCCCCCTCCCCGCCGGTGCGGCCCGGCGGTTGCCCTGACATTCTCTCATCATGGGGCCTATGTCTGATGACGGATCAAAGGCACAGCGCACCCCGCAATCGACGCGACCAGGCGCATAGCCTTCATCGAGAGTTCGTGATTCCACGATATGGGACGATCGGTCTCTGATATGACTCGCCTCATGGACTGCCATACGGTGGTCCCAGCCGGCGCAGCGCCGGGCGGACCGACCGATAGGAGGGCGATGATGGCGCGCCAGGACACCCCGACTGCCGCTGTCCCCGAGGTGATGACGGGCGCCGAGGCGCTCGTCCGCTCTCTGGAGGAGCTCGGAGTCACCGACATCTTCGGCATGCCGGGTGGAGCGATCCTCCCCTTCTACGATCCGTTGCTGTCCAGCACCAAGATCCGCCACATCCTCGTGCGCCACGAGCAGGGCGCCGGGCATGCCGCCGAGGGCTACGCCCTGGCCACCGGCAGGCCCGGTGTGTGCGTGGCCACCTCCGGCCCCGGGGCGACCAACCTCATCACCCCCATCGGCGACGCCCATATGGACTCCGTCCCCATGGTCGCGATCACGGGGCAGGTGGGCGCCTCGGCCATCGGGACCGACGCCTTCCAGGAGGCCGACGTCATCGGTTCGACGATGCCCTTCGTCAAGCACTCCTTCCTGGTGTCCGACCCGGCCGAGATCCCCGAGCGCGTCGCGGAGGCCTTCCACCTGGCCTCCACTGGCCGCCCGGGCCCCGTCGTCGTCGACGTCACCAAGGACGCCCAGGTGGGGATTGCCGAGTTCCACTGGCCGCCCCAACTGCGCCTTCCCGGTTACAGCCTCCCCGGGCGCCCCAACCAGCGGCGCATCGAGCAGGCCGCCGAGGTCCTCGCCCACGCCCAGCGCCCCGTCCTCTACCTCGGCGGCGGACTGGCCCGGGCCGGCATCAGCACGGAGGCGCTCACCGAGCTCATCGACACCCTTGGCGCCCCCTTCGTCACCACGCTCACCGCGCTCGACATCATGCCGACCGACCACCCCCTCCACCTGGGGATGCCGGGCATGCACGGCACCGTGCCCGCCGTCGGAGCCCTCCAGAGGGCGGATGTCGTCGTCAGCCTCGGCGCGCGCTTCGACGACCGCGTCACCGGCAAGCCCGACACCTTCGCCCAGCGCGCCACCGTCATCCACGTCGACGTCGACCCCGCCGAGATCTCCAAGATCCGCACCGCCGACGTGCCCATCGTCGGCGACGTCGGCGACGTCGTCCCCGCGCTCACCGCGGCGATCGCCGCCCTGGGCGAGGAGCGCGTGAGCCTGGAGCCGTGGGTGGCGGAGGTTGCCGACGTGCGCCGCCGCTACCCCGTCGCCTGGACCGACACCGATGATGGCATCCTCCAGCCCCAGGAGGTCATCACCCACCTGGCCGCGGGCGCGCCCGAGGACACGATCTGGGCCACCGGCGTCGGGCAGCACCAGATGTGGGCCGCGCACTTCCTGGGCTTCAACCAGCCGCGCTCCTGGCTCACCTCGGCGGGCGCCGGCACGATGGGCTACGGCGTGCCCGCCGCGATGGGGGCCAAGGTCGGCCGGCCCGACAGGCCGGTGTGGCTCATCGACGGCGACGGCTGCTTCCAGATGACCAACCAGGAGCTCGCCACCTGCGCCCTCAACGAGATCCCGATCAAGGTCGCGATCATCAACAATTCCTCGCTCGGCATGGTGCGCCAGTGGCAGACCCTGTTCTACGGGCAGCGCTACTCCAACACGGACCTGCACACCGGCGCCGGCACCCGGCGCATCCCCGACTTCGTCGCGCTGGCGGAGGCCTACGGCGCCGTCGGCCTGCGCTGCGAGCGCCTGGAGGACCTCGATGCGGTCATCGAGAAGGCCAATGCCATCAACGACCGCCCCGTCGTCGTCGATTTCATCTGCTCGGCGGATGCCCAGGTCTGGCCGATGGTCGCCGCGGGCGTGTCCAATGACGAGATCCAGCACGCCCTGGGCATGAGCCCGGCGTGGGAGGAGGAGTGAGCCCCATGAGCGCAGCGAGCACTGCTGGCGCAGCGAGCCCAGCGAGCACCATGCACACCCTGTCCGTGCTGGTCGAGGACACCCCGGGCGTCCTGACCCGCGTGTCCGCGCTGTTCACCCGTCGCGGCTTCAACATCCACTCCCTGGCCGTGGGCCCCACCGACACCGACGGCGTCTCGCGCATCACCGTGATCGCCAACGCCGAGGGCCGCGCCATGGAGCAGGTGACGAAGCAGCTCAACAAGCTCGTCAACGTCCTCAAGATCGTCGAGCTCGATCCCGCCACCTCCGTGGAGCGCGAGCTCTACCTCATCAAGGTCCACGCCGACGATGCCAACCGCACCGCCGTCCTGCAGATCGTCGACCTGTTCCGCGCGCATGTCGTCGATGTCTCCCCGAGTTCCGTGGTCATCGAGACCGTCGGCTCGGAGTCGAAGGTCCGCGCGCTGCTGACCTCCCTGGAGCCCTACGGGGTCAAGGAGATCGTGCAGTCCGGGACCGTCGCCATCACACGCGGTCCGAGATCCATCACCGATCAACTCAAGGAGAAGTGACCCACCATGGCAGCAGAGAAGTTCTACGACGACGACGCGGACCTGTCCGTCATCGCCTCCAAGAAGGTGGCCGTCATCGGCTACGGCTCCCAGGGCCACGCCCACGCGCTCAGCCTGCGCGACTCCGGGGTCGAGGTCGTCGTGGGCCTGCGCGAGGGCTCGAAGTCCGTCGCCAAGGCCGAGGAGGCCGGGCTGACCGTCAAGCCCATCGCCGAGGCCGTCGCCTGGGCGGACGTCGTCGTCGTCCTGGCGCCCGACCAGGTCCAGGCCACCCTCTACTCCCAGGAGATCGAGCCGAACATCAAGCCCGGTTCAGCCCTCCTCTTCTCCCACGGCTTCAACATCCACTACGGCTACATCAAGCCCGCCGCGGACATCGACGTCATCATGGTCGCCCCCAAGGGCCCCGGCCACACGGTGCGCCGCGAGTTCGAGGCCGGACGCGGCGTGCCCGTGCTCGTGTGCGTCGAGCAGGACGCCACCGGCCAGGCGTGGCCCCTCGTCCTGTCCTACGCCAAGGCCATCGGCGGCACCCGCGCCGGCGCCATCAAGACCACCTTCCGCGAGGAGACCGAGACCGACCTCTTCGGCGAGCAGACCGTCCTGTGCGGCGGCATCTCCAAGCTCATCGAGTACGGCTTCGAGACGCTCGTCGAGGCCGGCTACCAGCCCGAGATGGCCTACTTCGAGGTCTGCCACGAGATGAAGCTCATCGTCGACCTCATCAACGAGGGCGGCATCTCCAAGCAGCGCTGGTCCTGCTCCGACACCGCCGAGTACGGGGACTACGTCTCCGGCCCGCGCGTCATCACCCCGGACGTCAAGGAGCACATGAAGGAGGTCCTGGCCGACATTCAGAACGGCTCCTTCGCCAAGCGCTTCATGGATGACCAGGCCGCGGGCGCCCCCGAGTTCAAGGAGCTGCGGGCCGCCGGCGAGGCCCACCCGATCGAGGCCACCGGCCGCGAGGTGCGCTCCATGTTCGCCTGGCGCGCCGAGGTCGACGCCGACTACACCGAGGGCTCCGTCGCCCGCTGACGCCCCTCTCTTCTCTCGCGAGACCGGGCGAACAGCACGGCGAGATTTCGATCTGTGGAAGGACGCCCGGTCCGCGACACGCCCGTGGGGCCCGCCGATGCGCTCGGCGGGCCCCACGGCGCGCCTGGGGGAGGAGCGGGGAGAGGGGCGTCTCCCGGCGAGGGCAGGCGGGGGCGCATCGCGCGCGGCGTGCTCGATTGGCACCCTAGGACGGCACTTCCGTACAGTCCGGCCGTCCCCGGCCACCACGAATCCCGAAAGCACGCAGTGTCAGAAACGCCCGCGACCACAGCGTCCCCCGCCCCCGCGACCCGGCCCGTCCCCGCCCAGCCCGCGGCCCTCGTCATCCACAACTCCCTCACCGGCTTCTCCCGCGCCTACGGCGAGTGGATCGCCGAGGACCTGGGCGCCGAGGTCATGAGCTGGGAGCAGGCGCGCCGACTCCCACTGCGCGGCTACGACCTCATCGTCTTCGGCGCCGGCGTGCGCATGAGCACGATCCGGGGCTTCAGCGCCTTCAGGCGCAAGCTCGCCAAGGAGGGGCTGGAGAAGTCCGGCCGCGTCCTCGTGTGGGCCAACGGCGGCACCCCGGTCCACCCCGACCGGAACTGGAGGGTCCCGGCAGCCACCTTCACCCGGGCCGAGCTCGCGCAGGACCGCTACCCCTTCTTCTACTTCGAGGGCGGCGTGCGCTACGAGGGCCTCGGTCTCGTGGAGAAGGCGCTGCTGAAGACCTTCGCCAAGCGGGTGCAGAAGTACCGCCACCGCGGCGAGTGGGCGATCGCCGTCGCCGATGGGATCGTCGAGGGCTACGACCACACCGACAGGGAGGCCATCGCGCCGCTCGTGGAGCGGGCGCGCCGCATCCTCGACGGCGACTGAACCGGTCTCGCCGTGCTGTTCGCCCGGTCTCGGCGAGGGGAGGGCCGGGATATGAGATGCGGGGGCCAGGCGCCGGGGCAGGCCATAGGGTCCGCGTATGACGCAGACCATCAAGCTCGCAGTGATCCCCGGTGACGGCATCGGCAAGGAGGTCGTCCCCGAGGGGCTCAAGGTCCTCGACGCCGCCCTGGCGGGCACCGGCACCACCATCGAGCGCACCGACTTCGACCTGGGCGCCGAGCGCTGGCACGCCACGGGCGACACCCTCACCGACGAGGACCTGGCCGCCATCAAGGAGCACGACGCGATCCTCCTGGGCGCCGTCGGCGACCCGTCCGTGCCCTCCGGCGTCCTGGAGCGCGGCCTCCTCCTGCGCCTGCGCTTCGAGCTCGACCACTACGTCAACCTGCGCCCGTCGAAGTACTACCCGGGCGTGCCCACGCCGCTGGCCGAGCCCGGGGACATCGACTTCGTCGTCGTGCGCGAGGGCACCGAGGGCCTCTACTGCGGCAACGGCGGCGCCGTGCGCGTGGGCACTCCCCACGAGATCGCCACCGAGGTCAGCGTCAACACCGCCTTCGGCGTCGAGCGCCTCGTGCGCTACGCCTTCGAGCAGGCCAACGCCCGCCGCCAGCACCTCACGCTCGTCCACAAGCACAACGTCCTCGTCCACGCGGGCCACCTGTGGCGGCGCACCGTCGAGGCCGTCGGCGCGGAGTACCCCGGCGTGAGCGTCGACTACTGCCACGTCGACGCCGCCACCATTTACATGGTCACCGACCCCTCCCGCTTCGACGTCATCGTCACCGACAACCTCTTCGGCGACATCCTCACCGACGAGGCAGGGGCCGTCACCGGCGGCATCGGCCTGGCCGCCTCCGGCAACATCAACCCCGACCGCGCCTTCCCCTCCATGTTCGAGCCCGTCCACGGCTCTGCCCCCGACATCGCGGGCCAGGGCATCGCCGACCCCACCGCCACCATCTCCGCCGTCGCCCTCCTCCTGGAGCACATCGGCGAGCCCGAGGCCGCCGCGCGGGTGAGCGCCGCCGTCGACGCCGATATGGCCACCCGGGCGCGCGCCAACGAGGAGGGCGGCCCGCTGACCCGCTCCACCAGTGAGATCGGGGACGCGATCGTCGCCGCCCTGCGGGCCTGACGCCGCGGGGAGCCCAGCTCCGCTGTCGTTGTGACGGCGGAGCCGACGGACTGATCGTCACAGCGGTTCCGTCGCCCTCGATGCGGGGTCGATGCGGGACGGCATATGAGATCCACTGTCCGCTCAATGAGAACGGACGTAGGGTGGGCCCATGCCTGAGACCACCGCTGCGACGCCAATCTCCCCGATCGACTCCCTCACCACCCCGCTGGCCCGCGCCGCGGAGGTCCCCGTCCCCGCCGCGGACGAGCTCGCCGGCCGCTTCGCCCTCACCCCCAACCCTGCTCCCGCGAGCGCGGAGGAGCGGGCGAGGCTCCTGGAGCGCCCCGGCTTCGGCTCCACCTTCACCGACCACATGGCCCACGCGCGCTGGGTCGCCGGGCAGGGCTGGACCGACCACGGCATCATCCCCTTCGGCGACCTCAACCTGTCCCCGGCGGCGGCCGTCCTCCACTACAGCCAGGAGGTCTTCGAGGGCATCAAGGCCTACCGCCACGCCGACGGCTCCGTGTGGACCTTCCGCCCCCGCTACAACGCGGCCCGCATGAACGCCTCCGCCCGCCGCCTGGCCATGCCCGAGCTTCCCGAGGAGGACTTCATCGCCTCCCTCATCGGCCTCGTGCGCGCCGACGCCGCCTGGGTCCCCTCCGGCGAGGGAGAGTCCCTCTACCTGCGCCCCTTCGCCTTCGCCTCCGAGGCCTTCCTCGGGGTCCACTCGGCCAGCGTCATCGATTACTACGTCATCGCCTCGCCGTCGGGCGCCTACTTCACGGGCGGGCTCACGCCCATCAGCATCTGGGTCTCCGGCGACTACCACCGCGCCGGCCGCGGCGGCACGGGCGCCGCCAAGACCGGCGGCAACTACGCCGGCTCCCTCCTGCCCCAGCAGATCGCGGCCGAGCAGGGCTGCGACCAGGTCTGCTTCCTCGACGACGTCACCCAGACGAATATCGAGGAGCTCGGCGGCATGAACCTCATGGTCGTCGACGCCGACGGCACCGTGCGCACGCCCCGCCTGACCGGCACGATCCTCGAGGGCTCCACCCGCTCCGCGATCCTGCGCCTCCTGGCCGACTCCGGGCGGCGGATCGTGGAGGACACGATCAGCCTGACCGGCCTGCTCGAGGGCATCCGCTCCGGCGCCATCACCGAGGTCTTCGCCTGCGGGACCGCCGCCGTCGTCGTCCCGCTGGGCCGCCTCAAGGGCGAGGGCTTCGACGTCGAGCTCGGCGGGCACGAGGTGACCAGCGAGATCCACGCCCAGCTCACCGCCATCCAGAACGGCACCGCGCCCGACCCCTACGGCTGGATGTACCGGCTCGCCTGAGCCGCCCGCCCGTCCCCTGACCCGGCCCACCCCCTGATCGTGCCCGGTCCGCCCCTGCTCCAGCGCCTGCGACGGCGGTGGGGCAGGCCCGCGCTCAGCATCGTCCTGGTCGAGCCCGGCGGCCCGGAGACGGCCCGTGCCGCGATCCGATCCTGCCTCAACCAGTCCCTGCGCGAGATCGAGGTGATCGTCGCCGTCGGGGGGAGCGGCGATGGCGCCCTCGACGGCGCCGCGCGCGAGGCGGTTGAGGAACTCGCCACTCGCGACTCCCGCGTCCGCGTCATCGACGGGGGCGCCCGGGCTGCCCTGGACGCCGCCCGCTCCTGCTGGGCGCTCCTCATAGCGGGCGAGGACCGGATCGAGCACGACGGGCCCGCCGCCCTCATCGAGTCGCTGCGGCGAACGGGCTCTGACCTCGCCATCGGGGCGGGCCGCGCGCTCGACGGCGACTGGGCCCCCGAGCCCCTGGGCCCGGTGGACGCTGGCCTGCGCCTCGACGACGCCCTCGACCTGCTGGAAGCCCCGGCGTCCGGCCGCCTCGTGGCTCGCACCCGCGCCTGGCGGGAGCTGGCCAGCCGCGGAGCGCTCGATGCCCCTGACGCCGCCGACGATCGTGCTGACCGCGGCGATGCCGCCCTCGCCCTGCTGGTGGCCGCCCGGCGGATCGATGTCGTCGACACCCTCGTCCGCTCCCGCACCGCAGCCGAGCCGGCCAGCCGGGAGCGCCAGATGGACGCCCTTGCCCGCAGGGCTGACCGCCTGCCCGCGCTGCTCGACGGCGCCTCCGCCCCCGTGCGCGAGCGCCTCCTCGCCACGATCCTGAGGAACCGGCTCCTGCCCCTCGCACTGACCGCTGCGACGTCGGGTGAGGGGGAGGCCCTGCGCCTGCGCGCCCTGGCCGCACGCCTCCTCCCCGACGCGGCCGAGAAGGCCTGGGGGATGCTGCCGCTCCTCGACCGGGTGCTCCTGTGGACCCTCGCCAACGGCTCCCTCGACGAACTCTGGGAAGCCCTGGGCTCTCGCGCAGAGGACACCACCAGCGTCCCCCTCGTGCCCGACGACGACGCCGAGGCCGGCCTGAGCGCCGCGGCCCCCGTCCTGGACCGGCTGAGCCCGCTACCGGCGCCGCTGATCGCGATCCGGCCCATTGACCTCGGCCTGGAGGCGCGGGCGACGAACCTGGTCTGGCGCGACGCGGGCAGCCTTGTCATCGAGGGGTGGGCGCGCGTGCCCGGCCTCGACCCCGCGCTCGCAGGGCGACCCCGGATCGAGCTCGTCGGCCAGCGCACGCGAAAGGGATCGGCCTGTCCCGGCGAGGAAGGGGCGCCAATCCGCGGCACCATCGAGATCGAGCCCCGCAGTGCTTCCGAGGCCGACGAGGCCGCCCAGGACCCCTGGCGCGGCTACGAGGCCGCGGGCTTCCGCGCCACCCTGGCCATGGACGCCCCCACCGAGGCCGGCGCGCCGCTGCGCGTGACACTGAACGCGGGAGGCGAGGAGGTCTCAGCCCTCCTCACGGCCCCGGCCTGGATGAGCCAGGCCCTGCCCTCGGGCGAGCACGCCACCTGGCGCGACCCGGACGGCCACCTGTGGGTGGGCGCGCGGCGGGCCGCTCCGGCCAGCCCGCCTTCGGCGCCGGGGGAGGACCCCGGGGCCGCGCGGATCGACCGCGCCTGGATCGAGGAGGAGCGGGTCTGGCTGGAGGGGCCCGGCGGCGACTGGGCCGAGGAGCGCTCAGCCCGCCTCATCCTGGCCTCCTCCCGGGGCCCCGTGGAGGCCGTCATGACCCCCGCAGCGCCCGCGCGCCCCGCCGCCCCCGTGTGGCGGGCATCGATCCCGCTCGACGACCCCGCCATCCCCCTCGGTGCCTCGTGGCTCCGCTGGGCGCTGCCCGACGGGACAGCCGTGGACTGCCGACCTGCGGGCGGGCTCGCCCCCATGCTCGACCTTGCCGGCCCATGCCGCGGCGCGAGGCTCGCCGTCCAGGCCGGGCGCGTCTCGGTCAGCCTCCTGCCGCCCCTGGCGCCCAGCGAGCGGACGCGTCGCGGCAGGCGCCTGCTCATCGAGGCGGAGTTCGGGCCGCTGGCCGACGGCATCCTCCTGGAGTCCTTCCAGGGGCGCAGCGGCGGGGACAGCCCGGGCGCCATCGCCGCCGACCTCGCCCGCCGGGGGATCGGGGCCCCGCTCTGGTTCTCCGTCGTCGACGGGACCGTGCCCGCGCCCCCCGGCACGATCCCGCTCATCCGCGGCAGCGAGGAGTGGTTCCGCGCCCTGCGCACGGCGAGAGTCATCATCACCAACGACTGCCTGCCGATCTGGTGGGCCAAGCGCCCGGGCCAGCGCGTCCTGCAGACCTGGCACGGCACGCCGATCAAGCGCCTCGGCCACGACGCCGCCCCGGGGGCGACCAGCCTCACCTACCTGCGCATGATCGACGCCCAGGCCCCTCAGTGGGACCTTCTGCTCGCCCAGTCGCGATCCGCCGAGGAGCGCCTGCGCTCGGCCCTGGGCTACACCGGCCCCGCGCGGGTGGGGGAGTACCCGCGCAACGCGCCCCTGACCGCCGATCCGCGCGCCCGGGCCGCGACCCGGCGCCGGACGCGCGCCGAGCTGGGGATTCCCGACGACGCCTCGGTGGTCCTACTGGCCCCGACCTGGCGCGAGGAACTGCGCGACGGCGCGTCCTCGATCACCCGCCTCGTCGACGCCGAGCGCGTGGCCCGCGAGACGGGCGCCGTCGTCCTCCTGCGCGGCCACCACATGAACCGCCCCGCCCTGGGCGCCCCGAGCGGAGACCCCGAGCTCCCCGAAGCTCCCGGCGCGCCCGCGGGCGTCATCGACGTCGGCGACCACCCCAGCGTGGAGTCCCTCATGCTCGCCGCGGACATCCTCGTCACCGACTACTCCAGCATCATCATGGACTTCGCGCTCACGGGCCGCCCCGCGATCGCCCATGTGCCCGACCTGGAGGACTACCGGCACCATCAGGGCCTGTACGGCCACTGGCCCGACGACGCCCCCTGGCCCGTTACCCGCGACGACGCCGGGCTCATCGACGGGCTGCGTCGTCTCCTCGCGGCGCCCCCCGGGCCGGGGCGCGAGTCAGCCCCCGCCACTGGCGCCCCGGAGGGGGCCGGGCCAGATCCTGTCAAGCACACCCTGGAGCATCTGCGCGCCTGGATATCCCAGGCCCTGGAGCATCTGCCCTGATGACACTCCTACCGGTCTCGCTGGCTGGTGGAAACGCCCCCGGTGTGATGCCATAGCCCCATGAACGAGACCCCTGATCTCGTCCCTGCCGCCGATGACAACGCGAGAAATCCGGATGTGCCGAGCGACACCGACGATTCAAGCGCCGAGCCGGCCGGCCCAGGCGATCCGATGAGCCCCGTCGAGCCCGACGCCGCCCCCGCCCCGGACGAGTCCCAGGAGGCGGACGATCCCGCCGTTCCCGAGGGCACCCCGGAGGCCGAGGGGGACTCTCATCCTGAGGAGCTCTCCGCCGCGGACGCTGGGGACGCTGAGGCTGCCAACGCCGTCGACGACGCTGAGTACCCGGGGGACGCTGCTCCCACCGCCCCCGCCGAACAGGCGCCCGCCGACGACCTGACCGACGACGCCGCGGCGCTCGCGATCGCCGCCGCGGCTACCCCGGACTCTGCGGCGCCAGCGGCCTCCGATGAGACGGAGAAGGAGCCTCCAGCGCGCCGTCGCCGGCACCGCTGGCGGGCCGCGCTCATCTCCGCCCTCGTCCTCCTCCTCGTCTTGGTCTCGGCTGTGGGCGCCTTCGGATGGTGGCTGCGCCATCGCGTGGACTCGGCCATCGAGCGGATCCCCGATCCCTTCTCCAGCCTCACCGACCGCCCCACCGCGGCGGACGTCCAGGGCGACGCCCCGGTCAACATCCTCGTCATGGGATCGGACTCCCGGATCAGCGCCGGCGACCCCTCCCAGTGGGAGCAGGGCGGCCAGCGCACGGACGCCATGATGATCGTCCACATCAACGGCGATCGCCAGAGCATCTCCGTGGTCTCCATCCCCCGGGACTCCTGGGTCGATATCCCCGGGCACGGGCAGGGGAAGATCAACTCCGCCTTCTCCTACGGCGGGCCGGCGCTGGCGATCCAGACTGTTGAGAACCTCACCGGCGTGCGCATCGACCACTTCGCGGTGGCCGACTTCGAGTCCTTCGCCACCCTCACCGACGAGATCGGAGGGGTGACCCTTCGCCTGGAGAATCCCACCACGCTGGCGGGAACCCACTTCGACGCGGGCGCCCAGCATCTCAACGGGGCCCAGGCCCTGGCCTTCACCCGTGAGCGCTACAGCCTCTCCCACGGCGACTTCTCCAGGATCCAGCGCCAGCAGGCCTGGATGCGCGCCATCGTCTCCCAGGTCCTCAACGGCGGGCTCATGTCCGATCCTGCCGGGCTCTACAGCTTCCTCTCCAAGGCCGCTGGGACCGTGTCGGTGGATGAGGGCTTCTCCATCGACGAGATGCAGTCCCTCGCCCTGGGCCTGCGCGGACTGGGATCAAGCGGCATCACCTACGTCACCGCCCCCTACCAGGGCACGAGCACGAGCGAGGACGGCCAGTCGATCGTCATGCTCGACCCGACCGCCGACACCCCCCTCTTCCAGGCGGTCGCCAATGACACGGTCTCGCAGTACCTCGTCGAGCACGCCGACACCGTCCCGCAGCTCCCCTCCACGGTCGAGTGAGGCGCGGGTCCCGGCCCAGCCGGAGCCAGCCGCTCGCGGGCCGCATGACGAGGACGAGCGGGAAGAGCAGCCCCATGGGCATCGAGATGGAGTGAGGGAGTGAGACAGTGACGACGACGCGGACCCTCGCTTCGGCCGACCCTGCGGACGGGGCCCCGATCAGCACCGTCGCGGTGGTTGGCCTGGGGTACATCGGACTGCCCACCGCCGCCGCGCTGGGCAGGGCCGGCCTGCGGGTGATCGGCGTGGACACCTCCGCCGCCAGGGTCGAGGCCGTGGGCAGGGGCGAGCCGCCCTTCGTCGAGGCCGGACTGAGGCAGGCCATCGCCGAGCAGATCATGAGGGGCAGGCTCACCGCCCAGCAGGCCATGCCCCGCGCCGACGCGTACGTCGTCGCCGTGCCCACGCCCCTGGCCGCCGGCCACCGGGCTGACCTGAGCAGCATCGACGCGGCGGCGGCCGCCATCGCTCCCGTGCTCGCCGGTGGCGAGCTCATCATCCTGGAGTCGACCTCGCCCCCCGGCACCACGTCGCGCCTGGCCCGCGCCATTCAGGCGGCACGCCCCGATCTGGCCGTCCCCCTGTCCGAGCGGGACGAGGCGGGCCCCGCGAGAAGCGCTGGGGCCGGGGCAACTGGGCCCGTCCGCCCCGCGGGCGCGGCGGTCGACGTCGTCCACTGCCCGGAGCGGGTGCTGCCGGGCCGGGCGATGGCGGAGATCATCGAGAACGACCGGATCATCGGCGGGCTGACCGCCCGAGGGGCGAGGCGCGCCCGCGACCTCTACGCGGCCTTCTCCACCGGAGCGCCGCTGCTCACCGACGCGCGCACCGCCGAACTCGCCAAGCTGGCGGAGAACGCCTACCGCGACGTCAACATCGCCTTCGCCAACGAGCTCGCCGCGATCTGCCAGGACCAGGGGGTGGACCCCTGGGAACTCATCGATCTGGCCAACCGCCACCCGAGGGTGGCGATCCTCAATCCCGGCCCGGGCGTGGGCGGGCACTGCATCGCGGTGGACCCCTGGTTCATCGTGGAGGCCGCCCCCGAGCGGGCGCGCCTCATCCGCGCCGCCCGCGAGGTCAACGACGCCACGCCCAGCCGCGTCGTCGAGCGGGTGCTGCGCGCGGTGAGGGGCCAGGAGGCCCCCACCATCGCGGCGCTGGGGCTCGCCTTCAAGGCCGACGTCGATGATCTGCGCGGGTCCCCTGCCCTGGCGATCGTCGAGGCGCTGGCGCGGGCGCTTCCACGCGCGAGGATCGTCGTCGCCGAGCCGCATATCGGCGCCCTGCCGGACTCCCTCGCCCGCTGGCCCGGTGTGAGCCTGGCTCCGGTGGCCGAGGCGGTGGCCCGGGCGGGCACGGTGCTCCTCCTCGTGGACCACCGGGAGATGCGCGGGCTCGACCAGTCGGCGCTCGCGGGCAGGACCGTCATCGACACCCGGGGGCTCTGGTCGCGCCGGCAATCCTGAGTGTTCTCTGAGAATTACCAGATCAAATGCTGTTCCTGTGAGGTTGTCCATGGAATCGGTCCCTTTGAACGAGTGACAGGACCGAATTGATCGACCATACTCGGTATCGAATCGTGATCTTCGGTTCTGAAGGTGCTCTGCCCTCTCCCTGAGGAGTTCTTCGATGCGTCGTGTCATCACATATGGGACATTCGATCTCCTGCACTACGGGCATATCGAGCTGCTCAGGCGCGCGAAGGCCCTCGGCGACTATCTCGTGGTCGCCCTGTCGTCTGATGAATTCAATGCGGGGAAGGGCAAGAAGGCCTACTTCTCCTATGAGGAGCGCAGGGCGATGCTCGAGGCCATCCGCTATGTCGATCTGGTCGTCCCCGAGAACACATGGGAGCAGAAGGTCGATGACCTCGCGAAATACGAGATCGACACGTTCGTCATGGGTGACGACTGGGAAGGGAAGTTCGATGAGCAGCTCGGCTCGCTCTGCGAGGTCGTGTACCTGCCCCGGACGCCCGAGATATCGACGACGCAGATCAAGAGCGATATGACCCAGTCCTGATCCTCTTCATTGACGACCCGCGCACCCGCAGACGAAGGAGGCCCGATGGCCGCGGACAGCTCTGAATCCTCCGCGACGACCGCCCTGAAGCCGATCTGGCGCGCTGTGGTGCCCAAGTCCGTGCGGCGGGCGCTCTACCACCGGCGCCACCAGGGCGCTCAGCGCGCCCAGGAGCCGTCCCACCTGCCGCCGGTGCTCGCCGCCGCCACCTCCACCGAGCCGGTCCAGCACTCCATGACCACCGGCCCCAAGCTCTCCGTCATCATCCCGGTGTACAAGGTCGAGGAATACCTCGACGCCGCCGTCGAGTCCGTGGTCAAGCAGACCTATCAGGACATGGAGATCATCCTCGTCGACGACGGCTCGCCGGACCGCTGCGGCCAGATGTGCGATGCCTGGGCCACCCGAGATGCCCGCATCCGGGTCGTCCACAAGCCCAATGGCGGGCTCTCCGACGCGCGCAATGCGGGAATGGCCGTCGCCACCGGGGACTTCATCGGATTCGTCGACTCCGATGACCTCCTCGACCCCCGCGCCTATGAGCGCCTCATGGGCGCCCTCGAGCACAGCGGGTCTGATATCGCCACCGGCAACGTCCTCCGATTCCAGGGCGAGAGGAAATGGCAGGGCTGGAACCAGGGCTACTCCCATGATCTGGCCCTCTACCCCGAGCTCGCGCCGGGCTCCAGGGTGGCCACCGGCGTGCAGATCCAGGAGCACCCCGAGCTCATGTTCGACACGACCTCCTGGAACAAGGTCTACCGGCGCTCCCTGCTGGCGGACAACGGCATCGACTTCCCCGTCGGCAAGCTCTACGAGGACATGTTCCCCGTGGCCCGCGCCTACGCGGCGGCCTCCTCGATCGACGTCGTCTTCGACTCGGTCTACCTCTACCGCGAGCGCGAGGACCGCTCCTCCATCACCCAGAAGCGCGGGGAGCTGAAGAACCTCGTCGACAAGATGGAGATGGTGGACCGCACCTGGGACCTCGTGGCCGACCAGGCCAACTCCGAGGTCCTGCGCGACACCCTCCTGTTCAAGCTCCTCGAGGGGGACCTGCCCGTCTACGCCCCCTACCTCGGGCGCGACCCCCAGTTCGACCAGGCCTACATCTCCACCCTCACCCGCTACTGGCCGCATGTGACCCCCGATCTCATGGCCCGCATCCCGCTCGGGCGCCGGGCGCTCGTGGCCTGGCAGGCCCGCGGCGAGATCCAGATGGCCGACCGCGCCGAGGCGTGGATCAACCGGCACTTCTTCGACATCCCCATCGTCGAGGACGAGCGCGGCATTCACGCCGATCTCAGTGTCAACCCTGAGATGCTCGCCCCCCTCATCGAGGGCGGCTACGACTCGATGGTCCGCTACGCCAAGCCCCGCTGCACCGTCACCGAGGCCCAGATCCACGACGGCCTGCTCACCGTCGAGGGCTACGCCTTCCTCGACATCCTGCCCACCGGCGCGGAGCAGGTGATCTCCTTCGAGCTGCGCTCCAACGACGGGCTGACCGTGCCCATCGAGCACCGCCGGGTGCGCAACGAGTGGGCCAACGGCTCCTGGCCCGCGGGCATCGGGGACCGCGAGGACTGCGGCTTCATCGTCTCCGAGCCCCTGGCCACCCGCCTGCCCGCGCTGCCCGAGGAGCCCGGCGCCTCGCGGACCTGGACCATGTGGTACTCGGTGGCCTCGCGCACCCATGCCTCCGACGTCGAGGAGCTGCGCCCCGTGTGGCGCGGCGGCGCGATCCGCCTGGGGGACACCGCCATCTCCGACGACGGCTGGAGCGCCTCCATCGACTGGTCGTCCTGGACCCGGCCCCTGACCGTGGACCAGCGCCGCTTCTCCTTCCTGGCCACCAGCGTCGTCGAGCGCGACGCCAGCCTCGCCACCCTCATCCGCTCCGTCGACGGCTCGCCCATCCGCGAGGCCCGCTACATCCGCGACCACGACTCCACCAATCTGCCCGCCGTCCTCAAAGGCGGTGATGGCGGCGCCGTCGAGGCCTCGATGTCCATGTCGCGGGTCCCGGGCCGCGATGTCCCCAAGGGGGCGCGCAACGGCTGGCACCTGGAGGTCAAGAACGCCCGCGGCGACTGGGAGCGGGTCGTGCCCGCTCAGGGCCTCGTGCGCTTAAGCGGCGACCAGGCCTGGTCCGTGCGCGGGGACTCCGATGGCTCCCTGTGCCTCGTCGACGGCGCCTCCTCGCTCATCGTCGATGAGATCACCTACGAGGACCATGCCTGGCGCCTCACCGGCCGCTGCCCCGCGGAGGTCGACCCCGCGTCGACGGTGTCGATGTGGAGCGACAAGGGCGCCTTCGAGCACTGCTCCTTCGATGTCCCCTCGCCCGGGCGCTTCGCGGTGACCATCCGCCCCTGGAAGAAGGGCTGGTACGCCGACCGCGAGATCGCCTGGAGGACGGGGGAGTACCACTTCTGGCTGCGCGTGGACGGGCGGGACTCCAAGTACCGCATCCGCGCCAACTCCTCCCTGCTCCAGACCACCCTCCAGATGAACATCTGGGATGGCGCCCTTCACTCGCGCTTCCACATCTCCGCCGACTCCCTGGACATGACCATGCTGGTCGATGAGGGACTGCTCCACACCGAGCGCGGGCGCCACAACCGCTTCCGGCTCCTGAACCAGTGGAAGACCGCCACGAGTGTTGAGCCCATGGACGCCGCCGTGTTCGCCTCCTTCATGGAGGGGCACGCCGCGGACTCGCCCCTGGCCCTCTTCGAGGAGCTCAAGAGGCAGAACACCGGCCTCGACCTCTACTGGGCCGTCAACGACGGCTCGGTCATCGTGCCCGATGGCGCCACCCCGCTGCTCAAGGGCTCCGCGAAGTGGTTCGAGGTGCTCGCCAGGGCCCGCTACGTCGTCAACAACGTCGGCGGCATCGAGGGCTACGGGAACCGGCCCTTCCAGCGCTACCTGCAGACCTGGCACGGCACGCCGCTCAAGCACATCGGGCGCTCCCATATCGAGGAGACCCCCTGGGCCTACGCCGTCGGTGCCCTGCGGGGCCGCGAGGAGAGCTCGGAGTGGGACGGCCTGGTCTCGCCCAACCCCTTCTTCTCCTCCATCGCCGCCCGCGAGTTCTTCTACGACGGCCCGATCCTGGAGATCGGCTACCCCCGCAACGACCGCCTCGTGCGGGCCGACGACGCCGAGCGCAGCGAGCTGCGATCCCGCTTCGGCCTGCGCGCCGACGCCCGCGTTCTCCTGTACGCCCCGACCTTCCGGGAGACCGGTGCCGGGGGCCAGGTCTCGGCCATGCAGGAGCTCCTCGACCTGGATCGCCTGGCCAGCGAGCTGGGTGAGGAGTGGACCATCATCCTGCGCGGGCACAACTACAACCGCCGCGCCTCGGCCAAGGACGCCAGTCGGGCCAGGATCCTCGACCTGACCGAGCACCACGACATCAACGACCTGCTCATCGTCTCCGACACCCTGGTCACCGACTACTCCTCGGTCATGTTCGACTACCTGTGCACCGGCAAGCCCGTGTTCAACTACGTCCCCGACCTGGAGGACTACACGGCCTCGCGCGGCATGTACATGACCGTGGGGGAGTGCGCGGTCGGCCCGCTCCTGCACGAGCAGGACGCCCTCCTCGCCGAGCTGGGGGGCATCGACGGCTACAACGAGCGCTACGGGGACCGCTACCGCCAGCGCGCCGAGTTCTTCGTCCCCTGGGACGACGGGCACGCCTCCGAGCGGGCGCTCGGCGCCCTCATGACCTGACCGATCGACCACCAGAGGCATCAACCGCGCCCAGCACGAGGAGGAACAGTGGGAGTCTTCGACGACGTGGGGACCGTCCGCCAGGAGGCGGGAAGCAGGACCGTGACCGTGGACCTGCCCTCGCTCATGGCCTCGCCCCGCTCGACGCTCAAGCCGGCGACCATGGCGCCGCCGGACCGCCTGAGGGTCACCGACGAGCGCCTCGGTGCCGGGACCACTCTCATCGCCCTGGCGCGCCAGGACCTTAAGGTCCGCGCGGCCCTCAAGGCGATCACCGCCGAGGGCTACCTCGTGGCCGGTGCCGGCGACGGCGAGGGCATCCTCGTGCGGCGCGACTGCGTCGGCTCGTTCTGGGACCAGGTGCGCACCGGCGAGTGCTCCCTCACCCGCTCCGGCGTCGCCTACTCCTTCCAGGAGCCCGAGTGGGGCGTGACCCCCCGCTACCTCGTCGTCGTCTTCTCCGGCATGCACTCGGACTGGAACCACCCCGGGCTGGACCGCTACATCTTCCCCCAGTTCCGCCACATCGGATCGCTCACTCCCCCTGGCACCGCCGTGCTGAGGCTGGGGGACCTCGGCGGCATCTCCGGCTCCTTCTTCATGGACACCGCGGACGCGCCGTCGAACTGCGATGACATCTCCGAGCTCATCGTGGCCGCCATCCGCAGGCTCGGCCTGCCGCCCCAGCGCGTCTGCCTCATCGGCCCCTCCAAGGGCGCGACCGGCGCCGCCATCCACGGCCTGCGCCTGCATCTTCCCTTCGTCGCCGTCGACCCGATCGTCGACGACACCTTCTACCGGGAGGAGCGCGACGACCAGCACTTCACCGGCGCCCCCATCTTCCCCCAGCGCGTCGAGGAGGTCCTCGCCGAGCTCATCGACGAGCCCGGCAGCGCCTCCCCGCCGCCCAGCGCCGTCCTGACCGCCAGAGGATCCGAGATCTCCTCCGACGCGCAGGCCTTCGCCCGGGACCTGCGGCGCCCCTGCGCCGTCTACGAGTCCGATGACCCCCGGGTCGCCGCCCACCCCGATGTGGCGCGCGCGGTCCTCGGGCCCGCTATCGCCGCGCTCAACGCCCTCCTGCTGGGGATCCCGGTGGGGAGCACGATCGCGCCGCTGTCCACCAGCGCCCGCCAGAGCTGAGAGGTACCGACATGGACTACCTAGATGGTGTCGAGCTCCTGCCCCGCCGCCCCCACAAGGGCGTGTGGGACGTTCCCCTCGACGACTTCGCCTCCGACCCCGCCGGCTTCCAGGCCGCCCTGGCCGAGCAGGACCCCGACTTCATCCGGGTCGCCGACGCGGCGATCACCGGTTCCGGCGGCCCCATCGGGGTAGGCCGATCCGACGCCCGCCTCCACGCCCTGCACAAGCTCCTGGCGGGCAAGGGCTACTTCATCTGGGAGGGCGGCGACGGCGTCGCCAAGTACATCGCCCGCGGCCGCATCCGGAGCTTCTGGCAGCCCATCACCTCAGGCGAGATCTCCATGACGAAGGACGGCGTCCTCTACCAGATGATCCTGCCCGAGGGCGGCAACGCCCTGCGGCGCCTCGTCGTGGTCTTCTCCGCCATTCACTCGAACTACAACGAGGCCTCCCTGTGGAGGTACTTCCCCCACCACTACCAGCACCTGCGCGGCCTGACCCCCGGGGACACCGCGATCCTCCGCATCGGCGACCTGGGCGGCGTGGTCGGCTCCTTCTACGGCGACACCCTCGACGCCCCCGGCAACGCCACCGCCGTCAGCTCGCTCATCGCCCGGGTGATCCGCTCCCTCGAGATCCCACCCGCACAGGTCTGCCTCCTGGGCTCCTCCAAGGGGGCCACCGGCGCCGTGCGCCACGGGGTGGCCCTCGGCCTGCCGTTCGTGGCGGCCGACCCCGTCCTCGGGGATGAGTACTACGAGCGCTCCCGCGACGACGCCCACTTCACCGGCCCGGAGGTCTTCACCTCCACCAAGGACGCGGTCTTCGCCGAGCTGCTGGCCTCCGAGCGGCCCACGGGCGCCAGGGGAGTCTTCCTCACCTCCCCGCAGTCCCCGCAGCACGACATGGTCGTCGAGTATGCCGAGCGCCTCAAGCGCCCGACCCTCCTCTTCGACTCCTCGGACTACCGGATCGCCGACCACCCATGGGTGCCCGGCGTCGTCCTCGGCCCGACCTTCATGGCCGTCAACGCCCTCATCCTGGGCTGGTCCCTCCCCGAGGGCACCATCGAGCTGTGAGCGCGCGGCGCGCGCTGTGGCACCTGCGCCACGGCGGCCTGGCGGGCCTGAGGGAGCACCGCCGCCGCCAGCGCGCGGCCCGCCCCACCGCGAGCCACCGGCGCGCGCGCACCGCCGCCCCGCGGGGCGTGGATGGCATCCCCGACTGGTCCCTCCCCGAGGACGCCGAGCCCCGGCACCAGGTGAGGGCCGGGGTCATCGCCGACGAGTTCACCACCCTGGCCCTGCGCTACGAGTGGCGCGCCGTCCCCCTGGACCCCGGGCGCTGGCGCGAGCAGATCGCATCCGAGCCCCTCGACCTCATCTTCGTCGAGTCCGCCTGGCACGGGAACGACGACGCCTGGATCTACCAGGTGCTCGGAGAGTCCGCCCCCTCCGAGGGCCTGCGGGCCCTCGTCGCCGCCGCCCGGGCGGCGGGCATCCCCACGGTCTTCTGGAACAAGGAGGACCCCGCCCACTACGACGACGCCATCGCCACCGCCGCCCTCTTCGACCGCGTCTACACCACGGACTCCACCCTCCTGCCGCGCTACCGCGCCGCGCTCGGCCACGACCGCGTCGGCCTCCTGCCCTTCGCCGCCCAGCCCTCCATCCACAACCCCATCCGCCTGACAGGGCCCGATGCTCGCCCCGTTGAGCGCCACGGCGTCGCCTTCGCCGGCATGTACTTCGCCCACAAGTACCCCGAGCGCCGCGAGCAGATGGACACCCTCCTCGGCGCAGCCGCCGACGCCGGGCGCCGCAGCGGCCACGACCTCGTCATCTACTCGCGCTACCTGGGGGAGGACGAGCGCTACCAGTTCCCGGCGCCCCACGACCGGGCCGTGCGCGGAAGCCTGGACTACATCCAGATGCTGTCCGCCTACCGCGCCCACCGGGTCTTCCTCAACGTCAACTCCGTGGTGACCAGCCCGTCGATGATGGCGCGCCGGATCTTCGAGATCACCGCTTGCGGCACGCCGGTGGTCACCATGCCCAGCCCCGCCACTGGCGCCTTCCTGCCGGCCGGGAGCCTCGCCGTCCTGGGCGACCGCACCGGCGCCGAGCACGCCATCCGGGCGCTGTGCGCCAATCCCGGGCTCGGCGAGCGCATGACCCACCTCGCCCAGCGCGAGATCTGGGCCCACCACACCTACACCCACCGGGTGGACACCATTCTGGCCGACCTGGGGATGGCCGAGCGGCGCCACCGGCCCCCCACCATCGCGCCCCTCATCTCCACCAACCGCCCCCACCGCCTGGCAGGGGCCCTGGAGACCCTCGCCGCCCAGGAGGGGGTGGAGATCCGCCCGGTCATCCTCACCCACGGCTTCGAGGCCGACGACGCCGCCCGCGCCCGCGCCCGCGAGCTCGGCCTGGAGCCCACCTGGATGAGCGCGCCGACCAGCGCGAGCCTCGGGGCCAACTACACGGCCATGCTCCAGCGGGTCGACGCCGACCTCATCGCCAAGATGGACGACGACGATCTCTACAGCCCCCACTACCTGGCCGAGGCTCTCGCCGCTATCGACTACTCGGGGGCAGGGATCGTCGGCAAGCACGCCCACTACATGCACCTGTCCGGCAGCGGTCTCACCGTCCTGCGCTTCCCCGAGTGGGAGCACCGGTACACCGCCTTCGTCTCCGGCCCCACGATCGTGGCCAGGATCGACCTCGCGCGCGCCGTCGGCTTCCCCGACGCCTCCCGGGGCGAGGACACCGCCCTGCTGCGCGGGGCCATCGACGCCGGCGCGCGCGTCTACTCCACCTCCCGCTTCGGCTTCGTCCAGCGCCGGGGCGACGCCGCTGAGCACACCTGGGCCATCGACGACGCCGAGATCCTGGCGACCTCCCGCATCAGCCACTGGGGCCCGCCGGGGGCCGGCGAGATGCCCTGAGTCGCGCCGGCCGGGCTCAGGCGCGGGCGGCGAAGGCCTCGACGCCGTCGGCCACCCACTCGTAGAAGGCGCCGATGTAGTGGAAGGGGGCCGCCCCCCAGCGATGGTTGTCGTCGGCGACGACGAGCTCGTCGGGCACCTGGAGCACATGCGTGCCCAGCTCGCGCGCCCGCTCGTAGTAGTCGATCATCGCCCAGTTGGCGCCCAGCGCGCTCATGCCCCAGCTGCGCAGGGTGGAGCGCCCCCGCGTGGTGCGCGCCGCCCAGGGCGCCTGGAGGAGGATCGTGCGCTCCAGCAGCCCGACGCGCTCGAGCATCGCCGCCAGGCGGGGCAGGGCGGTGGCGAAGAGCTCCTGGTGCTCGTCGGTGCCCAGCTCGATGAGCCGCCCGCCCAATGGCGCGTAGAAGTCGGAGCCCGTGCGCAGGCCGGCCGTCAGCCCCTCCGTGGAGCGGGTGAGCCAGTGCCCGGGGGAGGTCTCGATGATGCCGAGGCGCTCGTCGGTGAGATCCCACAGGAGCGCATCGGTGGTGGTGGCCAGGCCCTCCAGCTGCGCCTCGGCGTCGCCCGCGGCGTCGGAGGCCAGGCAGCGCCGCGCGAAATCGCTCTCCAGGGCGCCGGCGTCGATGGCGCTGATGTCCACCGCGGTGCCCGTGGAGATGATGGACTGCCGGGCGATGTAGCGGGTGACCCGCCAGCCGCGCTCCTGGAGGACCGTGGCGGAGTCCCTGCCCACGCAGGATCCGAGGATCGCCAGGGATCGAGCGGGGGCGGGTGCGGTCACTGGGAGGCGTCCTTACGGTGACGGGGCGCGTAGCCGGTGCTGCGCGCCGCGCGGGGAGATACGGGTGGGGGAGCGGCGTGCTCGGGGGCCGCCTGCCCGCTCATCCTAACGACAGGCGCCGAGGCCGTCTCCCGTGCTGCCGCCGGTGCCTGCGCTCGCGGTGCCGAGGGGGCGGGCGCAGGGCTCGCAGCCGGGGCCAGCGCCGGGGCAGCCGGGGCGCGTGGCGCCCACTTGCGGCGGCAGCGCTGAAGGATCTCCTCCGCGGTGGCGTGCTCGCCCTTGGCCACGTTCCAGGACCACCAGCGGTAGTCGTGGGCGATCTCCGGGCCGGGGCCGTCGCCGATGAGCTCGCCGTCCATGAGCCAGATGGCCCGCGTGCACATCTCCTCGATCGTCTGGGCGGCGTGGCTGACGATGAACACCGTGCCGGCATTCGCGCGGAGCTCGGCCATCCGGCTCTCACTGCGCTCCTTGAAGGCGGCGTCCCCGGTGGACAGGGCCTCGTCGATGAGCAGGATGTCGGGGCTGGCGGACACGGCGATCGCGAAGCGCAGCCGCGAGGCCATCCCCGAGGAGTAGGTGTTCATGGGCCGGTAGATGGCCTTGCCGATGCCCGCCAGGCCCACGATCCCGGGCAGGGCGGCGCGGGCCTGCTCCGGCGTCATCCCCATGGCCAGGCAGCCGAGGATGACGTTGCGCTCCCCGGGCAGGTCGGGCACGAGGGCCGCGTTGACGCCCAGCAGCACCGGTGTTGAGCGGGCCAGCACCCTCCCGGCGCGCGGGGTCTCCAGGCCCGCCACGATGCGCAGTAGGGTGGACTTCCCCGAGCCGTTGCGTCCCAGGATCCCCAGGGACTCCCCGGCGCGGGCAACGAAGGACACGCCCTTGAGGGCGTCGACGGCCACGCGCGGGCGCTGACCGAGGGCCCTCATCGCGACCTGCCGGGCGGGGCTGAGGGCGCGCATGGCCGAGGCGTCCGCCGAGGGCGCCCGGTAGCGCACATGGAGGTCGTCGACGACGACGGTCGCGGGGGCCGTCGCGGGCGTCACCGCTGCCTGGCCGGCCGTCGTCGGCGAGCCGCCCCGCGGGGGGATCTCAGCGCTCGACGCCATAGGACTCCTCCTTCGCCCAGAAGAAGACGTACCCGACGCCCACGGTGATGAGCACCCACAGGCCCATGACCGCCCAGTCGCGCCCCGAGGGCACGCGCTGGTAGAGGATGACGTCGCGGTACATGGTCAGCAGCTTGTAGCCGGGGTTCCAGTCGACGACGAACCGGGCGGCGGGCCGGTGCATCATCTTGTCGAAGGAGAAGAACACCCCGGAGCCGAAGTACCAGAACTGGGCGACGAAGGGCCACACATTGCGCATATCCGGCAGCTGCGCCGTGAGCCGCGCGGTGAAGAGCGTCAGGCCCAGGGCGAAGAGGTTCTGCAGGGCGAAGATCGGAATGATGAGGATCCAGTGCCACGACGGCCAGGCGTGCGGCGGCAGGATCATGACGATGAGCAGCAGCGCGGCCAGCGGCGGCAGGGTGTCCAGGGCGCCGCGGATCATGAAGGAGATCGGCAGGGCCACCCGTGGGAAGGAGAAGGAGCGGATGAGGTTCCTCCCCGCGAACAGCACCTGGCCCCCGCCGGTGATGGCGCGCTGCAGCGTGGGGAACATCGTCACGCCCACGAGCAGGTAGCCCACGAAGTTCTCGATGCCGCGGTTGGTCTCCAGCAGCAGCCCGAAGACCAAGAAGAACACGAGGGCGTCGAGCATCGGCTTGACGATGAGCCAGATGTTGCCCAGGAGTGTTCCCCGCTGGGTGCCCAGGGCGCGGGCGCGGGCGTCCGCCCAGATGAAATGACGGCGCCGCCAGGTCTGCCGGATGTACGCCCCCAGGGGCGGGCGCTTGCCGACGGGCCTCAGCCCTGTCATATCGGACCTTCCGAGCCAGGGTGCCGGAGGACTGATACTCATCGCACCTCCTCATGAATCGTGCGGGCTGCCATCCCATTCTCCTCCCAGGTGGGCAGGCTCATCCCAGCCGACGGCGTGATGTGGGCCGCTCGGGAGGCTCCCGCCTCGCTGCCGGCCTGGGCGAGCTGGCGGATCCTCTCCGCCAGGGCGCCCGCGTCGCCCGCGGGGAAGAGGAGCCCGCCGCCCCGGGTGACCTCCACGAGCGCGGGCAGGTCAGAGGCGATCACCGGGCGCCCGAGCGCCTGCGCCGTCAGCGGCTTCATCGGCGTGACCATCCGGCACACCGGGGTGTCGCGCCGGGGCGCGCAGAAGACGTCGAGCGTCTGGTACCAGCCCAGGGCCTCGCCTGGCGGGACACGGCCGGGCAGGACGCAGACCCCGGGGCCGAGCCCCAGCTGGCCCGCCAGCGCGACCAGCCCGGGGCGGCTGACGCCGTCGCCCACGATCGCGCAGCGCGCGTCCAGGCCCTGCTCCCGCGCGAGAGCGACGGCGCGCAGGAGCACGTCGAAGCCCTCGTAGTCGACGAGGGAGGAGACGCTTCCCACCCAGAAGCCGTCGGCGGGCAGGCCCAGGCGAGTCCGCGCCTCGGCGGGGGAGCGGTGCTCGGCGGACAGGACCTCCGCCTTGACGGCGTTGGGCATGACCGTGATCCTCTCGGCCGGCACGCCCCGAGCCACGAGGTCGTCGCGCTGGAGCGCGGACAGGACGATGACGGCGTCGGCCATCCGGGCCATCTCGGTCTCCTTGGCCCGCAGCAGGGCGAAGCGCTGGGAGGCCAGGGCCTCGGCCTGCTGCTCGGGGGGACGGGAGGCCACCCACGTGTACTCCAGCATCCCGCGCATCTCGTAGACCCACGGCAGGCCGTGCCCGCGGGCCACGGCGGAGACCACAAGGGCATTGGCGTAGTTCGTCGTCGTGTGCAGCACCTCGGGGCGGAAGGCCGCCACCTGCTGGGCCAGGAGGCGCGCCGTCTGGGCCAGGCGGGCCGCGGGCGTGGGGGCGAGCCGGGCGGTGAGCAACCGGTGGTACTCGACGCCGTCGACGACGTCGCACGGCGCCGCCCCCACGCGGCCCACGGTCACGGGGTAGCCGATCCGGGTGACGGCGCGCGCCTCCTCTCCCGCCCGCCTCTGGGCCACGAGCAGGTGGTGCGAGCGCATGGCGTAGCCGGACTGGGTGTGCGGCAGCGAGTTGGTGAGCAGGTGCAGGACCCGGGGGGCCGCTGAGCGCACAGGCCCCTGCCAGTGGGAGGAGGAGACGGCGGGCAGCGCGAAGCCGGGGGACATCGTCGCCAGTTCGGCCGACAGGCGCGCCCGGGCGGCACGGAGCGGGCGATGAGCGCGCGCGGGGCGGGACCCGCGGGGCGAGGGGGAGTCGGCCAGGGCGGCGTCGAGCACTCCGATGGCCTCGGCCAGGCGCCCTCGCGACCACAGCTGGCGGGCCCTCATCCTCGCTGGGGCGCCCTCGGCCCCGCCGGGGATGAGGTCGGGCCGGCCCGAGGCCAGCGCGATCTCCGCCGCCAGGCGCCGTCCCAGGCCGGAGCCGGGGTGGGCCTGGGAGAGCGCCTCGGCCGCCAGGTCCGGGCGGTCGGCGAGGATGGCGGCGAGGGACGGGCGGAGCGAGCCGCCAGCCGCGCCCGCGCCCACCGCCTCGGACAGCGCCGCGCGCGCCCCATGGGGCAGGCGGCGCGCGCTCTGCAGGGCCAGCAGGAGGGGGTCCTCCGCCATATGGTGCGCGGCGGTGTCGGCCAGGAGGCTGACGGCGCGAAGCCGGGTGAGCGTCACAGGGGGCGCCGGCCGCGGGGCAGGGGCGGCCGAGGAGCGTCTTGGGACTCGGGTCTCAGGCACGGGCGACCTCCTGCAGCAGCGCTTCGTAGCGGTCGAGCTGGTCGCGCTCGCCGGCGTGTCGGGTGAGCCACCGCGGCCCGGCGCTCGTGGCCAGGCGCGAGCGGTCCGCCGCCAGAGCGGCCCAGGCCGAGGCGAGCGCGGGGGCGTCCTGCGGGGGCACCACCATCCCGGCGCTCGCGGATCGGATGATGGCGGCGGCCTCGCCGTCGAGCGCGCCGGAGATGTGGCGGCCGGTGGCCAGGGCCTCGTAGAGCTTGGAGGGGACCGTCATGGACATGGCGGGCCAGTCCTGGAGGCTCACGAGGACCGTGTCCGCCCAGGTGTAGTGCTCGGCCACCGCCTCCGGCGCGACGGGCGGGAGGATCTCCACGGGGGCGCCGAGGCGCTCGGCGGTGGCGCGGACATGGGCGGCCTGCGCGCCGTCGCCGACGATCCGCAGCCTCAGGCGGGTCCCCTGGCCCACCGCGAGGGCGGCGGCATGAACGGCGGACGCCAGCCCCTGGCTGCGCCCGATCGTGCCCAGATACACCACGCGCAGCTCCGGGCGCCCGTTATCGCCCTGTCGGCGCAGCGGGGGAGCGGGCAGGCTCCAGTGGGACGGGGTCGCGCTGTTGCGGACGACCTCCACCCTCCTCATGCCGCGCTCGCGCAGCGCCTGGGCGAAGGAGTCGGTGGTGGCCACGACGGCGTCGGCCCGCCGCTCCAGGGCGGTGACCGCCGGGGGGATGAGTCCCGCGGCGCGATGGCGCGAGAGGCGCGGGAGACTCGGCAGCGCGCCGCTGAGGCCACCGGGCGCCCTGCCGGGCCTGTTGGCGCTATTGATGTCCGCGCTGTTGATGCGGTCAGGCTCGCCTGGGGCGCCGGCCCAGTGGTGGCGTGAATCGAGGATGTCCGGCCAGGCGTCGCGCAGCTCGGCGACGACGGGGCGCCGCAGCGCGCGTCCGACCGCCAGCGCCGCGGGCAGGGTGGGCAGGCCCGGGACCGAGCCGATGACGACGTCGGGGCGGTGGCGCCCGCCGAAACGCGCCAGGGCCAGGCGGGCCCCATCGGCCGCCGCGAGCGCCTGATCGGCGCTCCGACCGCCGATGCCCGTCCCGTAGGGCCGGAAGGCCGTGCGGTGGATGATCGCCCCGCTGGCATCGCGGGCGATGGCCCCCGGGGCGAGCCGGGGAGAGGAATCGAGGAGCGTGCCCGCCGGGTAGTGCGGGGCGGGGGCGAGCACGGCGAGCTCGTGACCGCGCTCCACCAGGCCACGGGCCAGCCGGCGCCAGCGGTTCTGCGGCGCGCCGGCCTCGGGCTCCCAGTAGTGGGTGAGCAGGAGGATCCTCATCGCTCCCCGCCCTCCTCGGGCGACTCGGCCCGCGGGTAGGGGCCGTCCTCGCCGCGGGCCCGGCCGCGCGCCGCGCCCACGATCGAGGGCAGGCTCATGTAGCACGCCAGGACCACCAGCGCCCCGATGATCCCCGGCGCCCACGCGACACGCCCGCCGGGTCCCTCCCAGGAGACCAGGGCGACCGCCGAGCAGGCGGCCGCGCAGGCGCCCACGAGGACCGCCACCGCCCCATGCGGCCACCCCGCGGCGACGAGCCGCTGGTAGACATGCTCGCGGTGCGGCTCGTACCAGCGCTGCCCGGAGCGGGCGCGGCGCCACAGGGTCAGGCCCGTGTCCGTGGCGAGCACGAGAAGCGGGGCCACCGCGACGAGCAGGGGCACCCCGGAGACCAGGCAGAGCGCCGCGGCGAAGGACCAGGCCGCCCCGAGAGCGTAGGAGCCGGCATCGCCGAGGAAGACCCGCGCGCGGGGCGCGTTGAAGGGCAGGAACCCGGCGGCCGCCCCGCCGAGCCCCGCCATGACGAGCGCCAGGCCGGTGATGTGCGCCAGGCAGGCCACGAGCGCGTAGTACGCCGCGGTCACGAGGGCGTGCCCGGCGGCGACGCCGTTGGCCCCGTCCATGAAGTTCGTGGCGTTGACCATGGCGACGGCGCCCGCGTCCAGCGGGACCGCGAGCCACAGCGGGGCGCCGGTGATCGACGTCGTGAGGAGGGCCAGTCCGGCGCCCAGGATCACCTGGGCGATGAGGCGGGCGCCGATCGGGAGCGTGTAGAGATCGTCGCCGAGCCCCAGGATCGCCAGGGCGAGGATCGCGCTGAGCCCCACGCTCACCACCTCGATGATCCTGCCGGAATTGGGGACCGGCCCTCTCGCCACGGCGCTGACCAGCCCCGTCATGACGGCCACGACGGTGGCCAGGGCCAGGGCCGCGCCCCCGCCGCGGGGGATCGGCCGCGCGTGGAGGGAGCGGCCCACGGGGATATCGATGACGCCGGCCCGCCGCAGGACCGGGATGATGAGGGCGGTCAGGGCCGCCCCTGCCACCAGGCCGGTGAGTGCGCTGACGGCCAGGCCCCAGGCCCCCCAGGAGGCGCCGGGCGAGGACGGGATCGACACGGCCTGCGGGATCACGCGGTGGCCCCGGCCCGCTCGGCAGCGCCCCTGGTGGCCGGGGCGCCAGGACGGGGTGTGCTCACCGGCCTGCCCGGCTGGCGGCTTGCCAGCGCGATCGCCTGCGTACCGGCTGACCTCGCCGCTAGGGGACCGCTCACAAGGGCCTCCGCGCCTTCTGGGCCGTCCGCGATCATCGCGTCCCCTGCGCCGTCGGTGCGAGGCCCTGTGGCTGGCGCGGGAGCCTGGCTCGTGTCGGTCATCCACCTGCGCACGAGCTCGCCCTGGCGCCCCCACTCGGAGCGCGCGCGGAGATCGTCGATGTCCGTCAGGATGCCCAGTGGGAGCGCCGCGACGTCCACATGGGAGATGAGCGGGTGCCAGGGGCGGCGGTCGTCCTCCCCGGCGCCGAACAGCGACTCCGTTATCTTCTCCCCGGGACGGACCCTCGTGTAGGCCACCTGCGGCTCGTCATAGCCCATGAGGGCGGCGAAGCGCCTGGCCAGGGACTCGATATTGTGCGGCTCGCCCATGTCCAGGACGAGCACCTCCCCGCTGCGCCCCAGCGCCCCGGCCTGGAGCACCAGCTGGCAGGCCTCGTTGATGGACATGAAGAAGCGCTCCATGCGGGGGTCCGTGACGGTCAGGGGCAGCCCGCGCTCCAACTGGGAGGCGAAGGTGTGGAGCACCGACCCGCGCGAGCCCAGGACGTTGCCGAAGCGCACGGAGATGAAGCGCCGCTCGGGGGGCAGGCTCCGGCCGACGGCGGCGGTCAGCCTCTCGGCGATGCGCTTGGAGTAGCCGAGCACACTCGTGGGGTCGGCCGCCTTGTCAGTGGAGATATTGATGAACAGGCGCACATCGTGGCTGGTGGCGGCCGCCAGGAGGTCTCGCGTGGCGGCGACGTTGGTCAGGAACGCCTCCTCGGGGAAGCGCTCGGTGAGGGTGAGGTGCTTGAGCGCCGCGGCGTGGAAGACGATGGTCGGTCGCGCCTCGTCGAAGAGAGCATTGATGAGGCCTGGGGTGCGCAGGTCTCCGAGGACCAGGTCGGGGGAGTCGAGCATCGCCTCGCCGTCGAGGGACAGCTGGACGGCGTGGAGGGCGGACTCGTCGCGGTCGACGAGGATGAGCCGCTCGGGCCGGTACCGGGCGATCTCGTGGCACAGCTGCGCCCCGATGGAGCCTCCCGCGCCGGTCACGAGGACCCTCTCGCCGGTGAGGTAGGAGGCGATGGCGTCGACGTCCGTGTCGATCGCCCGGCGCCCCAGCAGGTCCGAGATCTCCAGCGGGCGGAAGATCCCCGTGCCCCGCTGGGCGAGGGCGCTCGGCTGGGCCGGGGCGAGGGAGGGCGCTAGGCCCATGAGCTCCTCGGTGCCGGGCATGACGCGGATCTCGAGGCCGAGCTCGCGCGCCCGCGTGACGACGCCGTCGACCTGGTCCGGGCTGGCCGAGGGTACAGCCAGCAGGACGAGGTCGGCGTTGGTCTCCCGCGCCACCTGCGCCAGGGAGCGCCAGGGGCCGAGCACCCGCACTCCGGAGAGCCTCAGGTGCCGTTTGGCGGGGTCGTCGTCGAGCAGGGCGACGGGCGTGTAGGACGAGGAGGTGTCGTCCTGCATGAGGCTGATCGCCGCGGCGCCGCCGTGCCCGGCTCCCATGACGATCGTGCGGCGGGCGCGCTTGCCGACCGGCCGCTGGCGCATCTCGACCACGCGCAGGTAGAGCCATCGGCAGGCCAGGTGGAGGGTGAGGGCCGCGCCACCGGAGAGGATGGTGTCGCGCAGGGGAAGGAGGAGTCCCGCGGAGATCCCGGAGGCCGCGGACAGCGCGACGGCGATGACGACGTCGGTCAGCAGCACCGAGGGGATCTCGTCGATCGTCGCGAAGCGAGCCCGCCCCCGCAGGAAGACAAGGTAGCCGGTGACCTGGAGGACGACGGACAGCAGTGCCGTCAGCGTGACCCCCAGGCCCTCGGGGCGCGCGTCGATCTCCGCGGTCAGGCTGAGGGCGGCCACGATCATCACGGCCAGCGCCCACATCGCGGAGTCGAGCGCGGCGGTGGCGCCGTGGGGCAGGTGCAGGCGGGAGCCGCCGATCTCACGCTCCCGCCACTGCGGCCCCGCCCCGCGCTCCGCGGGCGCGGGGGGCTCCGGCGGCGCTGGGGGCGTCGTGGACGGCTGGGCCGTCCTCGTCCCGGGCGCTGTCGGCGCGGCGCCATGCTCAACCACAGGGAGAGTCCTTCGGTCAGGGGGAAGGGTGCGGTGCCCGCGGAACCCGTGCGAGAGATACAACAGGTCAGCGGTTATATCAGCACTGAGGCGCCTCAGGCGGCGTATTCCCAGTATCCCCTATAGGCGCTGCGCGCGCAGTGGAACCGGTGGAGATCACAGGCTCCTCCCTTCGCGGGAGGGCATGGGGCCGGCGGGTGCCGAGACGCGGCCAGCGGGTGGTCCGGTGGGAAGACGGATGCTGTTTCGTGACAGGATGACGGCTGGAATGCCGCACTGGCCACGACTGATAGCCGTCCTGACGGCCCATCCGCTGGCCGATGATCGATGAAGGAGGCGCCATGGGAGCCGGTGGCGCGACTCTGCCCACGAGTGGCGACGCCGTCGCCATCTACGACACGACCCTGCGCGATGGCGCCCAGCAGCAGGGGATCTCCTTCACCGTGGGGGACAAGCTCGCCATCATCGGGCTCCTCGACGAGCTCGGCGTGGCCTATGTCGAGGCGGGCTGGCCCGGCGCCATCCCCAAGGACACCGAGCTCTTCACGCGGGCGGCGGACCTGGATCTGGCCACCGCCCGGCTCGTGGCCTTCGGCGCCACCTGCCGCCCGGGCGCCCCCGCCGCCGAGGACCCGGGCCTGCGCGCGCTCCTGGACAGCGGTGCCAGCGCGATCACCCTCGTGGCGAAGTCCGATCCGAGGCATGTCGAGCGGGCGCTGCGCACGACGCCCCAGGAGAACCTGCGCATGGTCTCCGACTCGACCGCCCTTCTGGTCGGAGCGGGCCGGGAGACGATGATCGACCTGGAGCACTTCTTCGACGGACTGGATCGGGACGGCGACGGGGACTCTTACGGGATCGAGGTGGCCGTGGCCGCCGCCCGCGCCGGCGCCAGCGCCGTCATCGCCTGCGACACCAACGGCGGCGCGCTGCCGGGAGCTATCGGCGCCGCCGTCGCCCGCCTGCGCCAGGCCCTTGACGCCGCGGGGCGGCCGGACTGCGTCGTCGGGATCCACACCCATGACGACTCCGGGCTGGCCGTCGCCGGGGCGATGGCGGCGGTGGAGGCCGGCGCCCGCCAGGTCCAGGGCTGCGTCAACGGCATGGGGGAGCGCACCGGGAACGCCGAGCTGCTGACGATCATCGCGAACCTGGAGCTCAAGACCCGCTTCACGGCCCTTCCCGGCGGGCAGGAGGAGCGGGCGCGGCGCCTGTCGGAGCTCTCGCGCATCTCCCGCTCGGTGGGGGAGATCGCCAACCGCGCCCCCTCCACCCGCCAGGCCTATGTGGGGGCCAAGGCCTTCGCCCACAAGGCGGGACTGCACGCCTCGGCGATCCGCGTGGACCCCGACCTCTACCAGCACATCGACCCCGAGCGCGTGGGCAACACGATGAGCATGCTCGTCTCGGAGATGGCGGGGCGGGCCTCGATCGAGCTCAAGGCCCGCGAGCTCGGTATCGATGCTTCCGGCGATGGGGACGTCCTGGGACGTGTGGCGGAGGCGGTCAAGGCTCGTGAGGCCGCCGGTTACGCCTACGACGCCGCTGACGGCTCCTTCGAGCTGCTGCTGCGCCACGCGCTGGGGGATCTGCCCGAGTACTTCCGGGTGGAGTCCTGGCAGGCCTCGGTGCGGGCCGCCCCGGTGGGGGCTGATCGCTTCCTGCCAGTGGACGGCTCGACCCGCACGCAGGCGGAGGCCACGGTGCGGCTGCGCGCGGGCGGGAAGCGCTTCGCGGTGCTGGGGGAGGGCAATGGCCCGGTCAACGCCCTCGATGCCGCCCTGTGCGACGCGCTCGCGGAGGTGTACCCGGAGATCCGGGCCTTCGAGCTGTCCGATTACAAGGTGCGGATCCTCGACGCCGAGCGCGGCACGCGCGCGATCATCCGGGTGCTCATCGACCTCACCGACGGCGAGCGGACCTGGTCCACGGTGGGCGTGGGCACCGACATCGTCGAGGCGACCTGGGAGGCCCTCACCGACGGGCATGTGGTGGGGCTGATCCGAGCTGGCGTCAGCCCGCGCTGATCAGCCCTCCTCACACGTGCCGGTCGTGACCGGGGCCGAAGTAGACGTCGTCGAGGGTGGCGGTGGTGAGCGACCGCTCGCGCAGGATGTCGATGATCTGGCCGTACAGGTGGGTGACGGTGGGGAAGTTGGCATGCCCGATGACGATGTGCTCGGCGAGGAGCCATTTTCGGGCCTCGCCGAGGAGGACGTCCTCGGTGAGCAACCCGGAGTCCCCGAAGGAGCCGTACCACATCGTGGGGGCGGTGTAGCCGATCTGGGCGCAGGCGGCGTCGACCCTCTCGTCGCGGTACCCGTAGGGCGGGCGGATGAAGGGGGTGCCGGTCACGCCGTACTGGCTCCTCAGGAGGTCCTCGCACTGGGTGAGCTCGGAGATGATCGCGCCGTCGCTCAGCGAGGTGAGTCCGGGGTGCGTCCACGTGTGGTTGCCGAGCTGGATCTGCCCGGATTCCACCAGGGGCAGCATCTTGGCGCGGTTGTCCGTCCAGGAGGGGTAGGAGCCGGTGACGAAGAAGGTGAGGCGGACACCGGAGTCCTTGGCGAAGTCGAGGTAGGCGTCGACGACGGCGGAGTCGGCGCCGTCGTCGATGGTGATCGCCACGACGTTGCCGACCCCGTCGGGCAGCCCGGTGATCACGCCGTCCGGGGCAGTGGGGGAGGGCAGTGATGGTGGGCCGTCCTGGAGCCAGAGAGGACTGCGGGACGGGGTGGGCGACGGTGTGGGGGAGGGTGACGAGGCCTCGGCGGCCATGGTCCCCGATGACGACGGCGTGGGGGAGGGGCTCGCGGTGGCACCGTCCTTGCCGGGAAGGAGCGAGCATCCCCCGGTGGCCGTGGCGGTCCCGAGGGCGAGGAGGAGCATGAAGTCTCTGCGCTGCATGGAACGGGGTCGGGGTAGGGGACGGGGAAGCGGTCTCGGAGGAGGAGCGAGAGCTGTCCGCGCCCGCTCGCGAGCGATCAAGTATGGGGAACCTAACCCAGTGTTGGGAGTCGGGCAAACCCGCTGGCGAAGGGTGTTGTGCGGAGGGCGGCCATGACAGGTCGCGCCAGGAGGTAGTGGCGGCAGCGGGGCTGATCCGAGCCGGCGTCAGCCCGCGCTGGCGGTCGGGCCCGCCTGGCCGCGCCGGCGCAGGAGCCCGAGGACCAGCGGGATCGTCAGGAACCAGAAGCCTGAGGCCGGCATTGTGATGATGCCGCCGATCGTCAGGGCCGCCAGTCCCGCGAGGACTCCCCTCGGCAGCGCTGGCTCATGGCGCTCGAGCGCGGCGATGGTTCCTCCCAGGAGGATGAGGGCCGCCCCGGCGACGAGGAACCAGTAGGCGGCAGCAGTCTCCGCGCTCGATGCCCAGGTCCCGACCCCGTCCTCGGCGAGGGCCGTGGTGATCCGCGACCACTGGGAGGCGAGGCCGGTGAGGGTGTGGAGCATGCCGATCGCCATGAGGCTCCAGCCCACGATCGGCCGTGGTGAAGAGGTGGTCGTCGTCTCCATGCTTCGAGGCTACCGGCGATACGTGCCGCTCGTCACCAAGGGCTGGGAGAGGCGCGGTTGTCAGGCGCTTTGGCGGATCAGTTGTTGCTCGAGGGGCGCGCGGATGTCCTCAAGGACCTGGCTGCTGAACCCCTTGAAGTATGTGGAGTGCGTTCGCTTGATCGTCTCGATGGAATCGGAGCCGATGAGGACGATGTCCATCTCCGGCTGATCCTGGTAGCGCAGCTCGGCCTCCCGGAACGCATCGACAGCCGCGTCCATGTCCGCGCCGAAGTCCCTCTGCTCCGCCAAGAAGTCCCGCTTGCGGTCGTACACCAGGAGGAACTGCCTGGTAGTGCTGGTCTCAATGGCCATCTGCGAGCCTCCTCTCATCGAACATCTTCTCAAACATAAAGGATAGCTCTTCGCTGATTCGCTGGAAGTCCACGAGATCCTGATCGGTCATGCGATAGCTCCCATCGATTTGCTGATACATCTTGGACAGGGCGCGTCCGTACTCCTGCGGGAGGCTGTGCCCCTGGTCCTGCTTGAGATTCTGGTCGACCAACATGCCAAGCGCTTCCATTGTTTGGGCCCAGGCGTGCATGCGCGCAGTGCGGAGCTGGATCTCGATGAGCCGGCCGTCCTTGAGGAGGACAAGGTGCTTGGCGCGGTAGCCAGACGCCCGAGGCTCTGAGATGTAGTCCTTCTCGCGGTTGGCCTGCATGTCCCCCGCCCACGTGAGCTTCAGCTGTTCCCCGATCCGACTGAGGTCGTGGAGGCTGTCGTCGTCCAAGACGACACGGCATCCTCCGAGGTCGACCATCCGGTCGAGGCTGAGGCCCGTCTCGCGTTGGGAGAGCTTGTCGATGATCGTGTCCATCCGCTTGAGGCGTTGGGAGATCTCAGCCTTGATGTTGAGTGAGCCGACGATACGTCGTAGCTCATCAGTCACCTCGGAGAGCGGTTTGGCGAAGGAGGCTCGGTATCGGCGGACCACGTCCAGAGCGGAAGCGAACTCCTCCGCCGGCGCCTCGCCGCGAGCGTGCCTCCGGATCGTGGAGCCAGCCTTCCTGATCTGAGACCCCGATGGGGGAGGCGGCTCCGTCATGACAAGGTTCCTCGCCATCGATTCGAACTGGCATCAGGAGGGAAAGGCTGGAGAATCATTGACCTTCGGGGTGGCTGACGGGGCTTGAACCCGCGACCTCCTGGACCACAACCAAGCGCTCTGCCAACTGAGCTACAGCCACCATGCGCAGTGCCCGCGATGAGCAGGACCGCAACGAATCGGTACTGTATCGGCTCGCTCAGACCTCCGGCAAACCAGGGGCCGTGGACTGCGTCACGCCACCGCCCGGCGCTCCCCGGAGCTGCCCGGCGGCCCCGCTGGCCAGCGCCCCGGGTGCTCAGGCCTGGCGGCCGGCCGCCGTCGTCGGGTGGGCGAGGATCTCGGCGGCGACGGCCCGGCACTCGTCCGAGGACGGCCCCTCGCCGTCGGGGAAGAGCACTGCGCGGTAGTAGCGCAGCTCGTCGATGGACTCCAGGATGTCGGCGAGCGCGCGGTGCCCGCCCTGCTTCTCCGGGGCCTGGAAGAAGGTCCTGGGGAACCAGCGCTTGGCCAGCTCCTTGATGGAGGAGACATCCACCACCCGGTAGTGCAGGTAGTCGATGAGCTCGGGCATGTCGCGCGCGAGGAAGGCCTTGTCCGTCCCCACCGAGTTGCCGGCGAGCTGCGCCGTGCGGGCCGTGGGGACGAGGGAGCGGACATGGTCGAGCACGACGCGCTGCGCCTCGGCCATCGTCCGCCCGCCGTCGAGCTCGTCGAGCAGGCCCGAGGAGGAGTGCATGGAGCGCACGTAGTCGCCCATCTGCTCCAGGGCGGCGGCCGGGGGCTTGATGAGCACGTCGATGCCCTCGCCCAGCGGGGTCAGCTCGTAGTCGGTGACGATGACGGCCACCTCGATGAGCGCGTCGGCGCCCAGGTCGAGGCCGGTCATCTCGCAGTCGATCCACACCAGGGGATCCGAGGTCGTTATCTGTCGGCTCACGGGCCAGCAGTCTAGTCCGGCTCGTCCCCCGGCACGCCCATCCCTCCCGGCGGCTCCCCATCGCCCCGCTGCCTGACGTAGATTCGGTCCCAGTGCCAGCCCTTGCCCCGCAGATCACGGAGTTCCTCGATGACATCCCCTGACGAGCCGCGTCCTCTCGGCAGTTCCTACCTGCTCAACGAGCGGATCGGGCGCGGCGCCCAGGGCGAGGTCTGGCTCGCCAGCAGGACTGAGGAGTCCGACGGCGCGGCCGAGCCCCTGGCGGTCAAGATCCTGCGCTCGGACCTCATCGAGGACCCCAGCGTCGTCGAGCGCTTCGTGCGCGAGCGCGCCACTCTCATGCGCGTCCACTCTCCCTATGTCATCGCCGTGCGCGACATGGTGGTCGAGGGCACCACCTTTGCGATCGTCATGGACTACGTGCCGGGGTCGGACCTGCGCGAGGCCGTCATGTCCAGTGGGCCCCTGCCGCCCGCCGCCCTGGCGCGCCTGGGCGCGCGGATCGCCGAGGGGCTCGTCGCCGTCCACGCCGCTGGCGTGGTCCACCGGGACATCAAGCCGGCCAACATCCTTCTGGAGAATTGGCAGACCGCCGCGCGCCGCGGGCGCCACGCCTCCCCAGACGCGTCGCCGGCCCAGGAGACCATCGACTCCGCCGCCACGATGACCCCCTCGGCGGTGACCACCTGGGGCGACGGCGGCATCGTCGCCCCGATCCCAAGGATCGCGGACTTCGGGATCGCCAGGATCTGCGACTCGCTGGCCACGGTCACCGGCACCGGTGCCGTCGGAACGCCCCTCTACATGGCCCCCGAGACGATCGCGGGGGCCCAGCCCGCGCCCGCCGCGGATGTCTACGCCCTGGGCATTGTCCTGTACGAGCTCGCCTGCGGTGTCCCTCCCTATGTGGGCCAGCCAGTCCAGGTGCTCGCCCAGCACGCCCAGCGCGATCCGGGCCGCCCGGCGGGCATCCCGGACGACCTGTGGGAGCTCATCGCCTCCATGCTCGTCAAGCACCCCGACCGCCGCCCCGCCATGGAGCAGGTCGCCTCCCGCCTGGAGCAGATGGTCCCGGCGCTCCAGGGGCTGCCGGCCACAGCGGCCCTGGTCTCCCCGCCCCCGACCATCCCCTCGGTCATGCCCTACGGCTGGGACGAGATCCCGACGGCGGATCAAGGCGCGGGAAGCGGGGGAGCGGCCTCTGCCCCGTCCGTGGCCTCCGGGCCCTCCGGGCTCAGCCCGGCAGGGGCCGCGAGCACCTCCACGCCACCGACCATGGCCGCCCCCTGGCTCCCCGCGGGCCAGGGAGGTCAGACGGCTCCGACGATCGCCATGGCGGGTGGCGCCCCGGCCTACGACGGCGGCCAGCAGGCCACGCTCATGAGCTCGGCGGGGACCGTGCCCACCACCGCCGTCATGCCGGGTGGCGTGGGTGGCGCCGCCAGCCCCGGTCAGGGGCAGTACGAGGGCGCGGGCATGGCGCCCGGAGGGGATGCCGCGAGCCCTTCGTCACCAGCCGCCCTCTACGCCCCGCCGGGGCTGCCCTCCGATGCTGCGCCCGTGCCCCGCAAGCGTTGTCGTCGCAAGGCGGTGCTCGGCGGCCTGGCTGTCCTCCTCGTCCTCTCGCTCGCCGCGGGGGGCGCGTGGTGGTGGTTCCGCAGCGACGCGGGGACCGTAGGCCGTTCGGCCATGGGATGGACCTCGGGCATCGCCGCGGGTAGCAGCGCCGAATCCGCCCGAGAGCTCAAGCGCGCGGACGACGATTCCCGGTTGTCCCCTGAGGGCTCGGCAATGCTCGCCAAGGGACAAGGTGCCAGCGATTTCAATAAGTATTATCTTTATGACTTCCTCTCTTCCTCCCAGGAGGCGGCGTGGAGTGGGGAGTGCGATGACGCGATGGGTTTCTGGACCGAGCGCCAGGCGCTCTGCCTTCGCAACGACGAGAGCGCGTCCGTGCTCGTGACCCTCAGCGCGGATGGCGCGGCGACGGAGAGCTCCTCCCCCCTGCCCAAGGACCACAAGCCCGTCGGCTCCGATGGAACGCGGGCGATCGTTCACAGTGGCGGATATGAGGGGAATCTGATGGCCCTGGACAGCGCTGGGAGCGCCGTGTGGACCGTGCGCGGCGAGTTCCAGAAGGCGATCATCCGCGACGGTTTCATCGAGGCCTACGACTCGTGGTCCAAGCAGACGATGGTCCTCGACTCGGCCACCGGGAAGCAGATCGTGACCAGCTCCTCGGGCAGCTCGTCGGACTTCGATGGCAGCAAGCCGCAACCGGGGGGCATCGGTATCGATGCCGGTCCGGAGACCGTCTACAACTGCGATGGCAGCACCTGCACGGTCTACGACTCGGCCGGCAATAGTGCTGGCACCGCCACGGACCCCGGCAGGAGTTCCTGGGTTCTCTCCGGCCCCGTGAGTCCCAAGCGCCTCCTGGAGATCCTCGAGCGCGCGGGCGACGAGGGGATCCAGGGGCACAAGATCACGCTCGAGGGGAGCGCGAAGTTCCCCAGCCTCCAGAAGCCGAACTCTGATGGCAAGACCCTTGTGGCGGGGGCCTCCCGGATGGACGTGCTCACCGTGGATGCCAAGGCCTGCACAGCCACCCTCGGCAGCGCCTCGCTGTCCATCCCGCCCAAGGAGGTCGGCGACGACTGCACCCTCAACCCCATCGGCTGGACCGCCGATGACAAGACGATCCTCATTCAACTGAGCGGATCGATCTACGGCTCACCCCGGAAGGGGGACATCCTCGGCGCCTACGACCCGTCGACCGGTGCCGAGCTGTGGCACGTCCCTGGGGACTGGGCGGCGGCTCCTGGCCGGGGCGCCGAGGCGAAGGACTCAGCTCTCCGTGCGGCGGGCATCGATCCCGCCGGTCTGCGCAACTTCTTCCTCATCTGGCAGCCCGATACAGTGACCGGGGAGTACGTCCTCTACCGCGCCAACGGCTGAAGCGCGCCTCCCGCCGACCACTCGCAGCGAACTGGGGCCCGCCATCGTCACCGATGGCGGGCCCCAGAATTCCGGGCTCTGCGCGGGCGCGCTCAGCGGCGGCCCCGGCGCCACAGCCCCGTGTAGCACACGGCCAGCGCGACGACGAGGATGATCCCCAGCGCGCCGAGGTTCGCCAGCCACTGGCCCGAGGTGTGGTCCCACAGGTCGTCGGCGTGGAGAGGGTTGATGGTGTTGAGGTCGACCGTCCCCGCCGTCATCGCGAAGCCCCAGCGCGAGGGCATGAACCAGGCGAGCTGCTCGAAGACCGCCTTGCCCGCCACGGGGATGATCCCACCGGACAGCACGAGCTGGGCCATGATCGAGACCACGAGAACGGGCATGACCTGCTCCGAGCTCGACACATACGCGGAGATCGCCAGCCCCAGGAGGCCGGAGGCGAAGGCCACCGCCCACAGGCCGACGGCGAGCTCGAGCACGGGCGATCCCATGAGGATCGCGGACGACGGGGCCTTGTTGAGCAGCAGGGAGATCCCCACCATGAGACCGACCTGGATGGTGACGATGAGCGCGAGCACGAAGGTCTTGGCCAGCAGGTACGAGCCCGAGCGCAGTCCGACCGCCTTCTCCCGCAGGAACACGTCCCTCTCGCCGATGAGCTCGCGGATCGTCACCGACATGCCGGAGAAGGCCGCGCCGGTGACCAGGATGACGAGGAGCTGCAGCGCCTGGTTGGAGTAGAAGACGCAGGGCTGTTCGGCCGTCGGCACGGGGATCACCGGCATGGAGAAGCCGTCGCTGCCGGGGATCGCCTTGGTCAGCAGTCCCATGACCACCGGCAGCGCCAGCATGAACATGAGGTAGGACGGGTCCGCCGCGATGATCCGCAGGTGCCTGCGCACGAGGGTGGACATCTGGCGCAGCGCCGACTGCTTGGGGATCCTCTTCGTGGAGGCATCCACCTCCCGCTCCTTGGCGGGGGCGCCGCCGCGGCGGGTCGAGGGCACGGTCGCCTCGAGGTACTGCCTCAGCTCAGGGGTGTGGTTGCGGATGAGGGCGTACACGTCGGCGAAGCCGTCGATCGCCGGCGGATCTGTGAAGTCGCCCTTGGGCGCGTAGAGCTTGAGCCGGCCCTGGCTGGTGAGCTCGGCGTGGCGCTGCCGGAAGTGGGCGAGGATCTGCTGGGGCGGGCCGTAGTAGACGGGCTTGCCGCCGGCGGCCAGGATGAGGACCTTGTCCGCCCGGTCGATGTGGTTCTCGTTGTGGGTGACCACGACGACCGTGCGCCCCGTGTCGCCCGGCCGGGTGCCATGCGCGAGACTCGCCAGCAGGTCCATGACGTCGCGGTCGAGCTGGGGGTCGAGCCCCGACGTCGGCTCGTCGAGGAACAGCAGGGAGGGGCGGGTGAGCAGCTCGATCGCCGTCGACACCCGCTTGCGCTGGCCGCCGGAGAGCTTCTTGACCCGCTTGTCCACGTGCTGGGTGAGATCGAGGTCCTCCAGCACCTCGGCGATCCTGCGCCGGCGCTCCTCCTTGGAGACATCCTTGGCGAAGCGGAGCTCGGCGGCGTAGTCCATCGTCTGCTGGACGGTGAGCGCCTGGTGGACGACGTCGTTCTGGGGGACCACGCCGATCTTGTTGCGCATGATCGGGTAGTGGTCGTAGACATCGATCCCGTCGAAGAGAACCTGGCCCTGCTGGGCCTTCTGCTCCCCGGTGAGGGCCTTGAGCAGGGTGGACTTGCCCGCGCCGGAGGGGCCCACGACGGCGAGCAGCTCATTGCCGGGCAGGGAGAAGGACACGCCGTCGAGGAGTCGCAGATCCCCGCCGTTGACCTCGAAGACGAGGTCCTGGCCGATGAGCTCGCCGCCGGTGCCGGCGTTGACCTGCACCTCGCAGGTGCCGTCGGGGTTGACCGCGATGAAGGTCGAGCCGATGCCGACGATGCTCGGCTGCGTCACGAGGATGCGCGGCACCCTCTGCGGACCCAGGTAGATGCCGTTGGTCGAGCCCAGGTCCGTGATGAGGATGCCCTGGGGCGTCGGCTCGATCCTGGCGTGGTGCTTGGAGACGAGCGGGTCGTCGAGGACGAGCGCGTTGTCCGGCGCGCGGCCGATCGTCCCCGCCGCCTTGATGCGGAAGGCCTGGATCGTCTGGCGGCGCATGGGCGCGCGCATGCGCTCCACGTCCTCCCCGGACGAGGGGGCGGAGAGCGCGGAGTCCGCGGGGGCCCCGGCGCTCGGCGCCGAGGGGACGCCCAGGAGCGTCTCCGCGCTCTGCCTCTGGGAGGAGTCCCCGGCCGCTGCGGGCGCCTCCGCGGACGGTGCTGAGGGCTCCGGGACGGAGGGGCCGCCAGGCTCTCCAGCGCTCCCGGGGCGCCCGGGCCCCTCCTCGGGGCGATCCGGGTGGTTCTGAGCCGGGCCGGGGACCCAGGTGCTTCCCGAGGCGCTCGCGGCGTGCGGGGCGGGAGTCTCCTGCGGGCCGGGCTGACCGGGCTGGCCGGCGGGTCCCATGGGCACTGGGCCGGGGGCGCCTGTCATCCCCTGCGGGCCCTGCGGCCCGAGGGGCCGAGCCGTCGGAGGCGGGTACTGGCCCGACGGAGGGCCAGCGGGCGGCTGGACGAAGGGCTGCCCGGTCTGCCCGGGCAGTGGTCCCCCGGGCGCGCCCATCGGCGGCATCATGGGCTGCCCCTGCGGCGGGCCCATCGGCATCCCCATCTGGGGTGCGCCGGGGGCGATGGGCGGTGCGACGGGACCTCCCACGGGGGTCAGGGCGATGGCCGGCCCCGAGGCATCGCCGAGCTGGATGCGCGTGCCATGGGTGATGAAGGTCTCCCTGACCGGCACGCCGTCGACGAGCATGCCGTTGCGGCCCTCGCACAGCACGTACCAGCCGGCGGGCTCGGGTCGCACGATGAGGTGGTGGCGCGAGACCAGCGGGTGGTTGACCTGGACCTGGCAGTCGGGCGTGCGGCCTACCCGGAACGGCTCGGTGAAGGTCTTGGGCTCCGCCGAGGCATGGGAGGACAGTGATTGGACGACGAGCGCGATCGGTGGCACGGCGATCCTTCCGGACGGGCAGAACAGGTCAACGTGTGGGCTGGAGTGGGATGCCGACGCGCTCATGGGTGGTGACGGGAGATCGTCCCAGCCGGGCGTCGGCGCCCAACGCCACGATACCGGGCGGCGGGGGTCCGGACGCGGCGTGCCGTAGGCTGGGATCGCTGCTGGGGTGTCCCGGCGCGCGCCTCCATAGCTCAATGGATAGAGCATCGGCCTTCTAATCCGCAGGTTCCCGGTTCGAGTCCGGGTGGGGGCACCGTTGGAATGATGCCGTTTTCCGTGCCCCTGGGCCCAGGGCGCGGAGTCGCCGCGCCGGATTGATGAAGCGCGATCAGCCCTAAAGCCCATATTGTTGGATCATGCCCCCTACCGCCCCGTCGGCATCCCCAGCACCCCATGGGGACGGCCTGCCCTCCTCGGCGCTCAGCCGCGCCCAGCTCATCGAGGTGCTCAACAGCACCGTCGGCGACCTCCAGCGGCTCGATCTGGCGCTGGGCGCTTCCGAGACGGAGGCCGCTCGCCGCCTGCGCCACAGCCTCGTCTGCCAGATCCGTGACCACGTCCTGCCCCGCATCGCCGACGCCGAGGTCCCGGCGATCGTCGTCGTCGGCGGGTCCACCGGTGCTGGCAAATCCACCCTCGTGAACTCAGTGCTCGGCGCGGAGGTCTCCGTCGCTGGGGTCCTGCGCCCGACGACGCGCACCCCCGTCCTCGTGGTCAACCCAGAGGACCGCGCGTCACTCAGCGGCCACTCGCTGGCCAGCGTGTGCACGATCCAGGAGTCGGCGGCGGTGCCCGCGGGCCTGGCCCTCGTGGACGCCTCGGACCTCGACTCGGTCCACGAGTCCAACAGGATCCTGGCCGCGCGCCTTCTGGAATCGGCGGACCTGTGGCTCTTCGTCACCACCGCCGCCCGCTACGGTGACCAGACGCCGTGGACCACGCTGGAGGCCGCCGCGGAGCGGAAGATGCCCATCGCGATCGTCCTCAACCGCGTGCGCGCCGACGTCCTGCCCGAGGTTCGCAGGGACCTCATGACGCGCCTGGACCAGATCGAGCTGGCCGATGCCCCCTTCTTCGTCATCCCCGACGCCGGCCCGCACGAGGGCCTCCTGCCGGGAGACGCCGTCGGCGAGATCCGGGACTGGCTGCAGCTCCTGGCCGGGCGCCACCGCGCCGCTGGCCTCGTGCGCCGCGGTGGGCGGGGCCTGTGGTCCGCCCTCAAGAACGATCTGGCCGCCCTGGCCGACGCCGTCGACGTCCAGGACGAGGCGGCCAAGCGCCTGGAAGAGGCCACCGCCGCCCTGCTCGTCGACCCGGGCGCCGAGATCCGCTCCGACCTGGAGCGCGGGGAGATCGGTGAGGGAGCACCCGCCACCCGGTGGGTCACTCTGGCCTCCTCAGGCGCCCCGCTCGCCCCCCTGGCCACGGGATCGCGCCTGCCATGGGGCCTGTTCGGGCGCGCGGCCAAGGCGCGCACCGCGGCACTGGCCAAGCTCGCCGCCGACGCGCAGGCGGCCCTCGCCTCGCGCCTCGAGGCTGCCCTCGTCGCCCTGGCCGACGACGTCCAGCGGATCTGGACGGAGGCTGGGGCGGAGGAGTCGGCCGGGCGCCTCCTGCCGGCCGTTCCCGACTCCGAGGCGATCATCGCGCAGTGGGCCGACGACGTGCGCGCCAATCCCGGCGCCTCCGCCCGTGGCCTGCGGGGGACGGCGATCGGCGACCTCATCATCGCGGCCGCCGCCGGGGTCGAGGGCGCCCGGACCGCCACGGACAGGCTGCGCCTGGCCGACGCCGTCGCCTCCGCGCGCGCCTCCCTGACCGCCACGTTCGACGCCGCCCTGGCCCGCGTGGCTCCCCCCGGGACAGCCCTCAAGCTCGCCCCCGACCCCGCGCTCGCCGCTGCCCTGCGCCTGCGCTCGGGCGAGCTCACTCCCTTCACCCGCCCTGGAGCGACCGCATGACCACCTCTCCCAAGCCCGATCAGTCCTGGACCACCGCCTCGACCGCCAAGGAGGAGGCCCCGATGGTGCTCGACGCCGCGCACCTCGACGCCCGGCTCAACCGCCTGCGGGCCGCCATCGACTCCTGCCCGACGGAGGTCCCCGCCTCCCTCGCCCTGCCCGCGCGCACCAGTCTGGAGGAGGTCGGCGAGCGCCTGGTCCTGGGCGTGGACCACACTGTCGTGGCTCTCCTGGGAGGAACCGGCTCGGGGAAGTCCTCGCTCTTCAATGCCCTGTCGGGCCTGCAGTTCGCCGATGTGGGCGCCCGCCGCCCCACCACCTCGGAGTCCGCTGCCTGTACCTGGGGCGATGACGCCGTCGCCCTGCTGGACTTCCTGGGGGTCAACGACGAGCGCCGCATCCGCCGCGAGTCCCTCCTCGACGCCGACGACGAGGACGAGCTCGCCGGGCTCGTCCTCCTCGACGTCCCCGACTACGACTCGGTGACCACTGAGCACGCCCTCCAGGTGGACCGGCTCGTGCCCCTGGCCGATGTGCTCGTATGGGTGGTCGACCCGCAGAAGTACGCCGACGCCGCCCTCCACGAGGGCTATCTGCGCGGACTTGGCGCCCGCCAGGAGGACATGCTGCTGCTCGTCAACCAGGTCGACACCCTGCCCCCCGGTGGGCAGGAGCGGCTCCTTCGCGACATCCGCTCCCTGCTGGACTCCGACGGGCTCCACGAGGTCCGGGTCATCCCCGTCTCCGCGGTCCGGGGCGACAACCTCACCGAGGTCCGCGACATCCTCATCGAGCGGGTTTCGCGCGAGTCCAACGCCGCGCGCACCGCCTCCGCCGAGCTCGACGCCATCTGCCTGCGACTGCGACCCGCCGCCGCGGCGCACCCCGTGGGCACCTCGCCCGAGCACGAGGCCGCCGCCGTCGAGGCCCTCATCCACGCCTCGGGCGCGCGCGCCGTGGAGGCCTCTATCCGCGAGGGGCTGGCGCGGCCGCTGCCGCGCGCCCTGGCCCGCCCGGAGACCCCCTCCCGCCCGGCCGTGACCGCCATCCGCACCACCTGGATGCGCCGCACCACAGAGGGATTGCCCGCCGCGTGGCTGAGCAGCGTCGACGCCGAGGTCATGAGCCCGGAGACCCTGGCCGCCCAGACCGCTGAGGCCGTCGGCTCGATCCGCCTGCCCGGGCACCGGTCGCCGATCATCGAGCTCGGCTGGTGGGGCGGGCTCGTGGCCACCCTCCTGGGACTCGCCTGGGGAGGCCTCATGATCGCGCAGGGCGGCAACTTCCTCCTCCCCATCGCGCTGCTCGTCCTGGGTGCCCTGCTCTTCCTGTGGTCCGGCGCCCGGCGCATCGCCCGCGCCGACCAGGAGGCCAACGACTACGCGGACCGGGTGCGCGAGAGACTGGCCGTCGTCGCCGCTCGGGGCCTGACCACGCCCGCGCAGGGAGTGCTCGCCCGCCACAGGGAGCTGCGCGAGGCGCTGCGCGTCTGAGCGCTGGCTGCTGGCGCGCCCGCTGCCGGGGCACCCGGGAACCACAGGCGCCGCCGCGCTCATCGCGCGCGCACGTCTGGGGGCGCATGGTCCACGGGGCTGGGGGTCTGCGGCACCGTGGGAGGGAACCGGCGCTCGGCCGGCTCCCTCACCCACAGGAGTCATCATGACGCACCAGCTCGACCTCACCATCCAGGGCACCCTGGGCACCAACCCCGTCCTCAGCTTCTCCGGGACCGATGAGCGGCGCCTGGCCTACTGCCGCTTCCGGGTCGCGACCACCACCCGCCACCGCACGCGAACGGGCCAGTGGGTCGACGACCCGACGGTGTGGTTCACCGCCAAGTGCTGGGGGAGCCTGGCCCAGAACACCGCCGAGTCCCTGCGCAAGGGTGATCCCGTCCTCCTCACCGGCCGCATGACCCAGGAGGCGTGGGACTCGGGCAAGGGCGTCGTCATCACCAATGTGCTCAGCCTCACCGCCGCCGGCCACGACCTCAGCCGCGGCTTCACCCGCTTCGCCCGGGTCCGCCGCGATGAGAACGGCAACGAGCTCCCCGACGCCCAGGAGACTCCTGCCACCCCTGCGAGCCCGACGAGCGCGGGGAGCGCGACCACGCCCGGCGCCGCCAGCGCCGGATCGGCCGACGCCGTCGAGCCGGGCCCGCTCCCGGAGGCCCCGCTGCCGGCCGACCACTGGGAGGCGCCGGTCGAGCAGGAGGCCCCGGCCCAGCAGTCGGAGCCGCCCTACATCGTCGTCGACGACGAGGCCGCGCGGGAGGAGTAGTGGCCCGGCGATCCGCCGGGATTTCCCGCGCCGCTCAGGCCCGAGCCACTCAGACCTGAGTGACGAGGTGGTCGAGGTCGGCGGGGTGCGCCACCCGCAGCACCTCGATGAGCGCGCGCGTCATCATCTCAGCGGCCCGGGCGGCGTCGTCGAAGGCCTGGCGCATGACCTCGCCGTCGCTGACCCACCCCAGGGCGCCGAGTGCCTGCCGCATCGCGTCGTCGAGGAGGAACCTGCCCGCCTCGTCGAGGATCGGCAGGTCCACCTCGACCCCGCCGCCGCGCCCGAGCACGATCATCCCCGGCACCTCGGGGGAGGCCTCCGGGCGGTGCCGTGCGCCGAGAATCGCGCGCAGCCCCCGGCGTCGGCCGAGGGCCTCCTGGTCGGCCACGGGAGCCGGCGCGGTGATGAGGATCATCGTCCCCGCGGGGAAGAGGGGGCCCGGTGACGAGGGGGTGACCGGGGCCCCGCCGCCCAGGGCCGCCAGGAAGTCGGCCAGCGACGGCGTGAAACGGGCCCATGACCCCTGATCCACCATCGAGGTGAAGGGGTCGTTCGCGGTGCCCGGCGCCTCCTGGTCATTCATGGCGCCCAGGCTAGCGGGCGGGCGGTCCTGTGGGCCGGGCGGATCACAGGGATGTCGCCTTGCTCGCGCCGGGCGTGTCATGGGCCGGATTCGTCCTCACCCTGCGTACCGTGGCGGTGACCGGCGCGCATTGGCGCCTGTGCCAGCCAGGAGCGATCCACCGATGATCCGATTCGACCATGTCTCCAAGGTCTACAAACGAGGAGCCCGTCCCGCGCTCGACGATGTCGACATCGAGATCGAGCGCGGCGAGTTCGTGTTCCTCGTGGGCGCCTCCGGCTCCGGGAAGTCGACCTTCCTGCGCCTGACCCTGCGCGAGGAGCGCCCCACCTCGGGGAAGGTCCACGCCCTGGGCAGGGACCTGTCGCAGATCTCCACCTGGAAGGTCCCCCAGCTGCGCCGCGAGATGGGCTTCGTCTTCCAGGACTTCCGCCTGCTGGAGACCAAGCCGGTCGCCGAGAACGTCGCCCTGGCCGCCCAGGTCATCGGCAAGCCGAGCCACTACATCCGCACGGCCATGCCCGAGGCCCTCAAGCTCGTCGGCCTGTCCGGCAAGGAGAAGCGCCTCCCGCACGAGCTCTCCGGCGGCGAGCAGCAGCGCGTCGCCATCGCCCGGGCCATGGTCAACCGCCCCAAGCTGCTCCTGGCCGATGAGCCCACCGGCAACCTCGACCCCTCGACCTCCGTGGGCATCATGCGCCTCCTGGACCGGATCAACCGCCAGGGGACCACGGTGGTCATGGCCACCCACGATGACGAGATCGTCGATCAGATGCGCAAGCGGGTGATCGAGCTCAAGAGCGGCAAGGTCGTTCGCGACCAGGACCGCGGCGTCTACGGCTCGGACCGCTGAGGAGAACCACTGATGAGATTCCGCCTGATCACCGCCGAGACCTTCAAAGGGCTGTCCCGGAACGTCGCCATGACGATCTCGGTCATCCTCGTGTCCTTCGTCTCCCTGCTCTTCGTCGGCTCCGCCGCCCTCCTGCAGTCCCAGATCTCCACCATGAAGGGGGACTGGTACGACAAGGTCGAGGTGACGGTCTACATGTGCCCGCCGTCGTCCGCCCGCGCCGAGTGCGCCGCCGGCGAGGCCACGCAGGCGCAGATCGACGCCGTCGAGCAGCTCGTCAGCTCCGAGGCGCTGGCTCCCTACGTCAAGGAGTACACGATCGAGTCGAAGGCCGAGGCCTACGCCAGGTTCATGAAGGCCTACGGCAACTCCTCCATCGGGCGCACCGCCACGGAGGAGATGATGCCGGTCTCCTTCCGCATCAAGCTCAACGACCCCGAGAAGTACCAGGTGGTCGACGAGCAGTTCACGGGGCGCGACGGCGTCGAGCGCGTCGTCGACCAGCGCTCCACCCTCGACCCCCTCTTCCTGGTCATGAACCGCGCCACCTGGATCACCGGGGGCCTGGCGGCGATCATGGCGCTGGCGGCGGTCCTCCTCATCTCGACGACGATCCGCCTGTCCGCGATGAGCCGCTCCAAGGAGACGAGCATCATGCGGCTGGTGGGCGCCTCGAACCTGTTCATACAGCTGCCCTTCATCCTGGAGGGCGTCATCGCGGCGCTCATCGGGGCGCTGATGGCCATCGGCGCGCTGTGGCTCGGCGTGTACTACATCGTCGAGCACTGGCTGGGCCGCTCGGTGACCTTCACCACCGCCTTCATCCGGACCAGTGAGGTGCTCTACATCGCTCCCTGGCTCATCCTGGCCGCCGTCGCGCTGGCCGCGATCTCCTCGGCCGCCTCCCTGTCGAAGTACACGAGGGTGTGAACCATGTCCCGCCGGAGCCTCCCCATCCTTCTCGCGGCAGCCCTGTGCCTGACTCCCATCTCCTCCGCCCTGGCGGACGACCGATCCGACGCCGTCGATGAGCAGAACGAGGCGCAGCGCAAGCAGGCCGAGCTGGCCTCCTCCCTGGAGGGGGTCTCCGCGGACCTGGGGCAGGCGTACATCGACTTGCAGAACGCCCAGACCAGCCTGTCGAACGCCGAGACGGAACTGAAGACCGCCGAGACGACCCTCAAGGAGAAGGAACGCGAGCAGAAGACCGCCGCCGACCGCCTCACGATCGCCCAGGACTCCCTGGACCAGATCACCGCGGAGGCCTCCTCCTCGCAGGCGACCGCTGACGAGACCTCCGGCTCCGTGGCCCAGCTCGTCGTGTCCACCTACCAGGGCGACATCTCGGTGACCTCCCTGACCTACGTGCTGGAGTCGGGCTCGGCCGAGGAGCTGAGCTCGCGCGCCGAGACCATGCAGATCGCCTCCGGTGTCCAGGAGTCGGTGCTCTCGGCTGCGGAGGCCAAGCGCGCCCAGGACGCCAACCGCAAGGCCCGCCAGGACGCGGCCACCAGCCGGGTCGCCACCCTCAAGGCCGACGCCGACGCCGCCGCCACCGCCGCCCAGACCGCGCGCGACGACGCCAAGACCAAGCGGGACAACGTCTCCACCCTCACCACCCAGAAGGCCAAGGCCGCCTCCGACTTGGAGGCCCGCAAGAGCGACCTCGAGTCCCAGCAGGCCCAGGCCGCCAAGGACGCCGACGCCGCCGCGGCCAAGATCGCGGAGATCGACGCCAAGAACCGCGCCGCCTACGCGGCCGGGCAGACGGGGGTCTCCTCGGACTCCATCGCCGCGGACTCCCTGGGCTCGGGCTACATCGGCCACCCGATCTCCGGGCCGCTCACCGTCACCTCACCCTTCGGTTTCCGCATCCACCCCGTCACCGGGGTCGGCGTGGGCCACCAGGGCACCGACTTCGCCGCCTCCGAGGGCACCCCGCAGTACGCGGCGGTCTCCGGCACGGCCACCTACTGGGACTCCCCGTCCTGCGGTATCGGCATCGACATCAACGCCGGGTACATCGACGGGCACTCCTACGTCATCACCCTGTGCCACCTCTCCGGGCGGGCGATCGCGGACGGCCAGTACGTCAACCGCGGCGACGTCGTCGGGTATACCGGCTCGACGGGCTACGCGACAGGCCCGCACGTCCACTTCCAGGTCGCGCAGGACGGCGTCTACATCGACCCCATGACCCTGCCCGGCTTCTGAGCCGAGGGCGGAGCGCCCAGCGCGCGAAGGGGCTCCTGCACGAATGGCGCGCGCGAAGGGGCTTGCGCGGCGCGTAGACTCTCCAGTCCGCGCGCCGCGCCCGCCTCCGGCACCAACCGGGGCCACTCGGCGCGGCGAGCGCATCGGATGAACCGGAGGGAGACGACCATGGCCGCATCAGGCAGGGCGGGGCAGGGCAAGCCCAAGAAGCCGACACCCGGCGAGCGCGCCAAGGCCGCCTCGGACGCCCACAAGACGATCGCCCGCAACAAGAAGGCGAGCCACGACTACTTCATCGAGGACCGCTACGAGGCGGGCCTGGCGCTCACCGGCACGGAGGTCAAGGCCCTGCGCATGGGACGGGCGTCGCTCACCGAGGCGTGGATCGAGATCGACCGCAATGGCGAGGCCTGGCTGCAGGGCGCCCATATCCCCGAGTACCTCCAGGGCACGTGGAACAACCACGCCCCGCGCCGCAAGCGCAAGCTCCTCCTGCACCGCGCCGAGCTCGCCAAGCTCGCCATGCGCGTGTCCGCCAAGGGCTACACCATCGTCCCCCTCGAGCTCTACTTCATCGGCGGGCGGGCGAAGCTCGAGATCGCCCTGGCCCGGGGCAAGCAGGACTGGGACAAGCGCCAGGCGCTGCGCGAGGCCCAGGACAACCGCGAGGCGCACCGCGCCATGGCGGCCGCCAACCGCCGCCGGGGCTGAGGGCCGGGCGGGCTGGGGCCCGGGCCACTGGGCTGCCCGGAGGCTGCCTGGAGACGGCTTGGAGGCTGCCTGGACCGCCTCGCGGGCCGACTGCTATGATGAACAGCCGCCCGGGGCCCGCTCGTCGAGCCGGCTCGCGGCACAACTCCATAGGGGATGATCGGTTTCGACGACGGTCATGGGTTCAGGAGAAGCGGGCCGAGGATGCGCAGTCATCTCGTCAACGCTCTGCGCGAACCTATAGGTGCCGATAACACTCGCACCGACTTCGCCCTCGCCGCCTGAGCGAGCCTCGAAGTCCGTCAGCCCGGGGATCGCTTCCGCCCCGGTTCCTGGCGTCATCTAGGGAGCCACTGCTGAGGAACCGTGTCGGTAGGTTCCTCGGGACTCCTCATCGACTGAGCCCGTCGGCGTCCTTGCTCGCGTGAGACGCCGGGGCTGAGAAACTCAAAAGCGAGCTGCGCCCGGAGAAGTCCTGTTGCATGCCCGTCGGACCGGGGTTCGATTCCCCGCATCTCCACTCACCTCTGAGGGCCCCGCACCACTCTGGTGCGGGGCCCTCAGCGCGCTCGCGCCCGTCAGTCGAGGCGGGCACCGTGTGTTGGTTGGATACCGGGTTGTCGTTGCGATGGTGCCGGAATCGGCTTGATGGAGTCGGGGCTGGAGGGTCCCGCCCGCGCCTGCCCATGGGGCGCGGCCCGTCGTCGCCGCTGCGCGGGATTCGCTTCGTTGTGGACGTGTCTTGGGGTTGTGGACGTGTCTTGGGGTTGCCGACGCGCCCCGGGGGCACGTCCGCAACCCTGGCGCGCGTCCGCAAGTGTGGGGGGCGGGGTGTGAACCGTGTGAGCCCTGGTGAATCCCTCTCCGATGGGTGGCCGCCGTGGCACTCTGGACGGGGTTTTGCCTGTCTGACCGGGGTCTTGCCCGTCACGACGGGGGCTGTGACCCCGTCCTGTGCCCCGAACCCCCGGCATGATCCCCGAACCCGCGTCGTGTCGCCCGAACCCCCGTACAGGCAGGCAGGGAGGAGCACGACGTGGGAGTCGCTGGCGACGCCGCGCCGTTGAAAGCAGCGCATGACCGTTGTGGGCAGCACTGGGCAGTCGAGAGCAGCGTTCCCCGTGCTGCTCTCAACGGCCCAGTGCTGCTTTGAACGTCCCGCCGCTGCTCAAGATCTCCCGCCGCTGCTCTCGATGGGCGGCCGAGCGGACACGGCCGCGAGTACGACGGCGAGGCCGCTGCTTGGCGCGCCCCAACCCGGCGCGCGCCCACCGAATGGCCATAGGCGCGGTGTCCTATCGTCGTCCTGACAGCACCACCCTCCATACTGTCGTTCCGTAGCACACTGGCGATATCCCAGCCGGAACTCTCGCCGCAATCGCTCGTGGTCTTGAGCCCGCACTCGGGAAAGGATGGCTCCGATGACTGCCACCTACAATGCCACCGTTACTCGCGAGGGCACCGCCTGGCTCGCCCAGGCTGACAATCTGCCCGAGGCCCACACCTGGGCCCCCACACTCGCGGCCCTGCGCACCGCCATCGCGGACGCCATTGCCCTTGTCGACGACCTGGACGACGCCGTCACCCCCCTCGTCCTCCTGTCCGCTGATCCCAGTCTTCCGTCCGAGGTCGCCAATGCCATCGAGGTCGGCAACCGCCGCGCCCGACTCCGCGCCGCGGAGGCTGAGTTGAGGGCCGATACCCTCGCCACCGTCCACGACCTCCTCCAGGCCGGCTGCACCGTGCGAGACACCGCCGGCGCCGTCGGCCTCACCCCCGGTCGCATCACCCAGATCGCCTGACCGCCGTCGCACTCGCCGCCTGATCGAGCCTTGAGGTCGCTGGCGCTGGGGCTCGATTCCCCGCCATTCCCGCGCCCTCGGCCCGCAGAAACCGTCTCGGCCCGCTTTCGCGCCCTCAAACTGCGAGAATGAGGGCGCGGGAGCGGGCCGAGGGCGCGGGAGCGGGATGAGGGCGCAAACGCGTGCCGGGGCTCGATTCCCCACGTTCCACCAACGCTGAGGGCCCCGCACCACATGGTGCGGGGCCCTCAGCGCGCTCACGCCCGGTCAGTCGAGCTGCTCGAACTTGCGGGCCCAGGCGGAGCGCACGGGGTTGGCGTCGGCGATCATGGCGTCGAAGCGCTCGTCGGCGATGTCGACGATCTCCCCGATCGTGGTGCGGGCCTCGCGCGCGGGGGAGGCCTGGGCGCGGCTCCAGCCCCGGGCGATGAGCTGGGAGCGGTCGGCCAGGCGCTCCACGCACATGACCAGCGGGCGGTCGAAGCGCTCGTGGTAGGCCTCGGCGAGCGCCCGCAGCTCGGCGGCCTCGGCGTCGTTGAACTCGCCCAGGGCCAGCGAGGCGGTGTCGAGGCCGGCCTGGGGGTCATCCTCGGCGCCCTGGCCGAGCATGAGGTCGACGATGTCCCGGTAGCCAGCGGTCAGGGCGGCCTGCTCCACGCCGTCGGCGGACAGGACGACGTCCTGGAAGGCCTCCCGCAGCTCGGCGGTCGACTCGAAGGGAATCCCCTCCCACACGCGCTCGGCGGGCCAGGTGACCCCGGCATGCATGGAGGAGAGGGCCGCGACGAACTGCTCGCGGTCCATGGCGTTGACCTCCTCCAGGCTGACCGCCCGGCCGTCCACGCGCGCCACATCCGGGCCGGACTGGCGCCCCACGTGGAAGAACATCAGGTTGAGGACGACGGCGGTGATCGAGCCGATCGTCACGCCCGATCCGAAGAGGATCGCGAGCCAGGACGGCATCATGCCCGCCAGGTCCGGCTTGAAGGTCACCAGCAGGGCCAGGCCGATCGAGGAGGAGACGATGACCGCGTTGCGGTTGTCATGCATGTCGACCTTGGCCAGGGTCTGGATGCCCACCACCGCCACGGAGGCGAACATGGCCAGCGACGCCCCGCCGATGACGGGGGAGGGGATCGCGGCGACGACGGCGCCCGCCTTGGGCAGCAGGCCCAGGAGGATCATGAGGCCGCCCGCTGCGGTGACCACCCACCGGGACTTCACCTGGGTGAGGCGCACGAGCCCGACATTCTGCGCGAAGCAGGTGTAGGGGAAGGAGTTGAAGACCCCGCCCAGGAGGGTCGACAGCCCATCAGCGCGCAGCGCGTTGGCGATATGGCGCGGCGTGATCCTCTTGCCGACGACCTCGCCGGTGGCGAAGACATCGCCGGTGGTCTCCACGGCGGTCACCGCCATGACGATGGACATGGACACGATGCCCGCCAGGGAGAACTGCGGGATGCCGAAGAAGAACGGCGTGGTGACGCCCACCGGCGCCGCCGCCGCGACCCCGGAGAAGTCCGCGTCGCCCAGCGCCAGCGCCACCGCCGTGGCGACGACGAGGCCCACGAGGACCGCGATCGTGGACATGAAGCCCTTGAAGACGCGCTGCACGAGGACGATGACGCCCAGCGTGCCCAGGGCGTAGAGCAGCCCCTTGATCGTCAGGGCGGCGACCTGCGCGTCGGTGGAGCCCTCCGGGGCGTTCGTGCCCCAGGAGACGATGTCTCCCGCGGACACGCTCATGAGGGTCGTGCCCATGACGGTCAGCAGCGTGCCAGTGACCACCGGGGGGAAGAAGCGCAGCAGCCGGGCGAACCACGGCGCCGCGAGGAAGGTGAGGATGCCGGCGGCGATGATCGAGCCGTACATCGTGGCCAGGCCCGCGGTCCCTCCCTGGCCCCCGGAGGCCGCCATGCCGATGGCGATGAGGGGCGAGACCGCGGTGAAGGTCACCCCCTGGATGAGGGGCAGGCGCACGCCGATCTTGGGGCCGAGCCCAGCCGACTGGATGATCGTGGCGATGCCGCAGGTGAACAGGTCGGCGTTGATGAGGTGGATGGTGGTCTTCGCATCCAGGTTGAGCCCGGAGGAGATGACCAGCGGGACGACGACGGCGCCCGCGTAGAAGGCGAGCACGTGCTGGATGGAGAGGATCGAGAGCCTGCCGATCGGGGGCACGGCGTCGACCGGGTCGAGGCGCCGGGCAGGAGCGGCTGGGGTGGTGCTGAGGGCGGTGCCCTGTGTCATGCGGTCTCCCGGGAGTGCGGAGAGGGACAAGAACAGCGACATTGTGGCCCGCCCCGGCCTGTGGAGAGAAACCGGCCCCGCCGGCGCCAGGGCGCGGGCAGGGCCAGGCGGCGGCGTCCCGACGGGCGCCCGGGCGCTCAGGCGCTCAGAGCGGAGACCAGCGGGGCGTAGTGCTTGCGGGTCGCCGCGCGGTAGGCCTCGGCGTCGCCCTTCCTGGCGGCCTCGAGCATCTCGCGGTGCGCCTTGGCCGTGATGATGATGTCCTCGGCCGCCGGGGCGTCCATGAGCGGGACGGTCAGGGTGTGGACCGCCCAGAAGGCGTCGATGAGGTGGGCCCACAGATGGTTGGGCAGGGGCTCCAGGATGCGCGCGTGGAAAGCCCGGTCCTGCTCGGAGAAGGTCTTGCCCTCCCCGGCGAGCTCCTCCATGTCCTCGATGTAGCCGTCGAGGACGGGGTCGGGGCGGTCCTTCCAGGCCTCGACGACCTGGTCGGCCAGGGCGATGTCCAGGGTGGTGCGCACCTCGACGACGTCGCGCAGGCTCGCGTAGTCATCGCCCGGGGTCAGCAGGCCACGGAAGACGAGCGACTCGACCATCGGGCGCATGGAGACCTGCCCGACGAACATGCCGTGGCCATGGCGGACCTCGACGATGTCCAGCGCGACGAGCGTGCGCACCGCCTCGCGCACGGAGGAGCGCGACACGCCGAGGTCCGCGCACAGCCTGGACTCCGTGGGCAGCGGGTCGCCTGGTCGGAGGTGGTGGGAGAGTATGTAGTCCTTAATCGTGCTCATCGCGGTGGACGCTTGGGTCATCGGCGCCGGGGACAATGCGGCATAGGTGTTGCGCGGGGCTTCTCCAGGGGCCATTGTGGCGCACCTCACTCTCTCACTCTTCTGCTCGATGATCGGGCCTTCGTCGGCCAAGGTCCTATAGAGATTCTGACACGGTTCTGTCAACGGTTGGCTAGGAGTGGGTCGAACCTGATACAGTCATCCTACCAACGTCGGACATAAGACGTCAGATCTTCAGGAGTCCATCAATGGCGATTTCAGTTCCCCGCGCATCCCGGCGCGACTTCATCAAGATCAGCTCCACCATGGGCCTGGCCGCAGGCATCGCCGCAACCCTTGCCGCCTGCGGTGGCGGGAGCACCAAGAAGTCCAGCACTGGCGCTGGCTCCTCGGCGGCCCCCGATGTCGAGGTGACCAACAAGGACGGCGTCATCACCGCCGGCATCTCCTACGAGCTCGGCACCAACGGCTATGACCCGATGACGACGACGTCGGCCCTGACCGTCGCCGCCAACTGGCACACCATGGAGGGCCTGACCGAGATCCACCCCGCCACCCGCGAGTGCTACCCCGCCCTCGGCGCCGCGCTGCCCACGAAGGTCAGCGACACGAGCTACGAGGTCGCCCTGCGCGACGGCGCGGTCTTCTCCGACGGCACCGCCGTCACCGTCGAGGACGTCGTCTTCTCCTTCGAGCGCGTCCTCAACCCGGACAACAAGTCCCTCTACGCCTCCTTCCTCCCCTTCCTGGACAAGGTGGAGAAGAAGGACGACAAGACCGTCACCCTCACGCTCAAGTACGCCTTCTCGCTGGTCGCCGAGCGCATCGCCGTGGTCAAGATCGTCCCGAAGGCGGTCGTCGAGGCCGATGCGAAGGCCTTCGACCAGATGCCCGTGGGCACCGGCCCCTACGTCATGAAGGACAACGGCGCCGCCTCCAAGACCGTCGTCTTCGAGCGCAACGACAAGTACAACGGCCCCAAGCCCGCCCTGGCCAAGTCCATGACCTGGCAGGTCCTGCCCGATGACACCACGCGCACCAACGCGATGAGCAACGGCACCGTCCAGGCGATCGACGCCGTCCCGGCCGCCCAGCTCACCACCATGTCCGCCCCGATCAAGGTCAGCGCGGAGCAGGGCTTCGGCCTCCTGTTCGCGATGTTCAACTGCGGCTCCGAGCCCATGAAGGAGGTCAAGAACCGCCAGGCGATCCTCTACGCCCTCGACTACGCCTCGATCTGCAAGAACGGCATGGCCGGCCTGGCCACCCCGGCCACCTGCTTCGTCCAGAAGGAGCACCCCGCCTACCGCGCCGCCAAGGTCGACTACTCCACCGGCGGCGTCGAGAAGGCCAAGGCCCTCCTGGCCGAGACCGGCCTGACGACCGTGCGCCTGCTGTGCTCCGACCACGGCTGGTTCTCCTCGGTCCGCCCGATCATCAAGGAGAACCTCGAGGCCGCGGGCCTGACGGTCACCTACGAGGAGAAGAAGTCCGCCGACGTCTACAACACCATCGACGGCAACCCCGAGGCCTACGACATCGTCGTGGCCCCCGGCGACCCCTCGGTGTTCGGCAATGACGCGGACCTGCTCCTGCGCTGGTGGTACGCCGGTGACACCTGGATCGACAAGCGCATGCACTGGAAGGGCCAGGAGTCGCAGACCAAGGTCCAGGAGCTGCTCGACGCCGCCGTGCAGAAGACCGGCGATGAGCAGGTGACCGCCTGGCAGGAGATCTTCGACACCATCTCCGAGGTCGTTCCGCTCTACCCGATCTTCCACCGCAAGACCCCGACCGCCTGGAACGGCGACACCCTGGTCAACTTCAAGCCGATCACACTGACCGGCCTGTCCTTCACCGGGGTCGGCTCCAACAACAACTGAGGCTCATGGCCTCGTCCGCCTGAGGCGCGCGCGGCGCTCCTCCGTTCGTCGGGGGAGCGCCGCGCGCGCCGCGGTTGGTGTGATGAGCACCGACTTGCCATTACTTGTCAGACGTCAGACAATAGACCTGAGGCCGACCGCCAGGCCTCCGCGCCTCCCATGGGCGCCGGAGGCGGGCCAGTAGGCCGACCACCGCCCTCCCGGGCGGGACACCGAAGCAAAGGAGCACTCCAGTGTCCAACCTCATCCGCCTGATCGGACGGCGCCTCCTGGCGCTGCCCGTCATGGTGCTGGGTGTGACGCTGCTCGTCTTCGTCGTCATGTCATTCTCCTCGGCAGACCCCGCGCGCCTGGCGCTGGGCGAGGCGGCATCGGCGGAGGCCCTCGAGCAGTACCGGATCGACCACCACCTCAACGACCCCCTCCTGACCAGGTTCTGGGACTACCTCGTCGGCCTCGTCCACGGTGACCTCGGGCAGAGCTTCACCGGCGTCGACATCAGCCGGCTCATCTCAGACGCCTTCCCCATCACCCTCCAGCTCACCCTCATCGGCCTGGCCGTGGCGATCATCGTCGCCGCGATCCTCGGCGTCGTCGCGGCGCTGTACCGCGACCGCTGGCCCGACCAGGTCATCCGCGTCGTCTCCATCGCCTGCCTGGCCACCCCCTCGTTCTGGCTGGCGCTCCTGCTCATCCAGTGGCTCACGGACGTGCCCGGGGGCGCGGGGATCTTCCCCGCCCTCATCACCGACTGGGTCCACTTCTCCGACGACCCCGGCGAGTATGTCCGCCAGGTCTTCCTGCCGGCGCTTGCCATCGCCGTGCCCAACATCGGCTCGCTCACCCGTGTCGTGCGCACCGCCATGGTCGAGGAGCTCGACCGCGACTACGTGCGCACCGCCATCGGCGCCGGCATCCCCAAGCGCGTCGTCGTGGCCCGCAACGTCCTGCGCAACGCGCTCATCACCCCGCTGACGGTCCTGGGCCTGCGCGTGGGCTACTCGATGGGTGGCGCCGTCGTCATCGAGATCATCTTCAACATCAAGGGCATGGGCCAGCTCATCCTCGATGGCATCACCCGCAACGAGGTCAACATCGTTCAGGGCGTCTCGATCACTGTCGCGCTGGCGTTCATCGTCATCAACATCATCGTCGACATGCTCTACGTCCTCGTCAACCCGCGAATCAGGAGCGTCTGATGCTGCACCGCCGCACACTTGACAAGGCCGCCAAGCCCGGCCTGCGCTTCCAGGGCTGGAAGGCCCTGCCGCTCGGCTCCAAGATCGCCGTCATCGTCCTGCTCGCGATCGTGCTCATGGGGCTCCTCGCCCCGCTCATCGCCACCTACAACCCCTCCACCACGGGCCTCGCCGAGGGCACCACCTACCAGGAGGGCATCGGCGAGATCACCACGGTGACCGTCGAGCCCAATGGCGAGCAGCTCTTCGGCACTGACAAGACCGGGCGCGACGTCTTCTCCCGCGTCGTCTACGGCTCGCGCGTCTCCATCGTCGTCGGCCTGTCCGCCACCGCCCTCGCCCTGGCCGTCGCCGTGGTCCTGGGCGCGATCGCCGCCACCGCGCGCAAGTGGGTCTCCGAGGTCCTCATGCGCGTGCTCGACATCGTCATGTCCTTCCCGGGCATCGCCCTGGCGGCCGTGCTCGTGTCGGCCCTGTCCCAGAGCCTGCCGATGCTCCCGGTGATCATCGTGTCGATCGCCATCCTCTACATCCCGCAGCTCACCCGCGTCGTGCGCGCCAACATCCTGTCCCAGTTCGGGGAGGACTACGTGGCGGCCTCGAAGGTCATGGGGGCCTCCGTGCCCTGGATCCTCGCCAAGCACGTCGCCCGCAACTGCATCGCCCCGATCATGGTCTTCGCGACCGTCCTGGTGGCAGACGCGATCGTCTTCGAGGCCTCGCTGTCCTTCATCGGCGCGGGCATCAAGTCCGTCAACACCCCCACCTGGGGCAACATGCTCTCCGAGGGCAAGGAGCTCCTCCTGCAGGGGGCCTGGTGGCCGACCTTCTTCCCCGGCCTCATGATCCTCATCACCACCCTGTGCCTCAACGTCCTGTCCGAGGGCCTCACCGACGCCATGGCCTCGCCGCGCATCCGCCGCAAGGTCGACGTCCAGGCCGATGAGGAGGCCATGGAGGCCGTCGAGACCGCCAAGGCCTGGGACGAGGCCGGCGCCGCCGTCGAGGCCCACGCCTCGGTCCCCGCGGGCGCCGCCAAGGGCGGGGAGATGAGCAGCCTCACCGGGCTGGCCGAGCCCGCCGCCGAGGACGTGCCGCTGGCCGAGCGCCTCCAGCAGCTGGCCGTGGCCGAGCGCCAGCGCGGCGACCGCCTCGTCTACACCGACACCGGCGCCGAGCCGGTCCTGGAGGTCAAGAACCTGTCCATCGCCTTCCCCGCCCAGCACGGCGAGGTCAACATTGTCGACGACGTCTCCTTCTCGGTGCGCCCCGGCGAGACGATGGGCCTGGTCGGCGAGTCCGGCTGCGGAAAGTCGATCTCCTCGATGGCCGTCATGGGCCTCCTGCCGCCCACCGCCCGCATCACCGGCGAGATCCTGTTCAAGGGCAAGAACATCCTCGAGATGACCCCCGAGCAGCACAACGCCCTGCGCGGGCACGAGATGAGCATGATCTACCAGGACGCGCTGTCGTCCCTCAACCCCTCCATGCTCATCAGCGCCCAGATGAAGCAGCTGACCTCCCGCGGGGGCAAGCGCACCGCCGCCGAGCTCCTCGAGCTCGTGGGCCTCGACCCCGAGCGCACCCTCAAGAGCTACCCGCACGAGCTCTCCGGCGGCCAGCGCCAGCGCGTCCTCATCGCCATGGCCCTGACCCGCGACCCCAGCCTCGTCATGGCCGACGAGCCCACCACCGCCCTGGACGTCACCGTCCAGAAGCAGGTCGTCGACCTCCTCAACGACCTGCGCGAGAAGCTCGGCTTCGCGATGGTGTTCGTCTCCCACGACCTGGCGCTCGTCGCCAAGCTCGCCCACCGGATCACCGTCATGTACGCCGGCCAGGTGGTCGAGCAGGCCGAGACCACCGAGCTCCTGGTCAACCCGACCCACGAGTACACCCGGGGCCTGCTCGGCGCCGTGCTCTCCATCGAGGCGGGCTCCAACCGCCTCCACCAGGTCCGCGGCACCGTGCCCAGCCCCTCCGAGTTCGTCTCCGGGGACCGCTTCGCTCCGCGCTCCTCCCACCCCACCGTGGGCCTCGAGACCCGCCCCACCCTCAAGCCGGTCGATGGCAACCCGGATCACGTCTTCGCCATCACCCCCGAGCTCGAGGCGATCCTCGCGAAGGAGGCCCACTAATGGCCGCACGCACATCCTCTCGTGGCACCGGCAGCACCGCTTCCGGCGCCTGGACCGAGGCCGATCCCGTCATCGAGCTGAAGAACGCTCACGTCATCCACACCTCGCGCACTGGCAGCCTGTTCAAGCCCGACACCGTCCACGCCGTCAACGACGTCTCCCTGACGGTGCGCCGCGGCGAGACCCTCGGCCTCGTGGGCGAGTCCGGGTGCGGCAAGTCGACGACGGCGCGCGTCATGGTGGGCCTCCAGCCCCTGACCAAGGGCGAGGTCTACTTCAAGGGCAAGAGGATCGGCCACTCCGCGGCCGACCGCAAGGCCCTCGGGCGCTCGGTGTCCGTGGTCTTCCAGGACCCCGCCACCGCGCTCAACCCGCGCATGATCGTGCACGACACGCTCATCGACCCGCTCAACGTCCACGGCGTCGGCAGCCCCAAGGAGAGGGAGGCGCGCGTGCGCGACCTCCTCCACCTCGTGGGCCTGCCGCCCTCCGCCCTGGACGTCCTGCCCCGCCAGATCTCCGGCGGTCAGCGCCAGCGCGTGGCCATCGCCCGCGCCCTGGCCCTGGACCCGGACATCATCGTGGCCGACGAGCCCACCTCCGCCCTCGACGTCTCCGTGCGGGCCCAGGTGCTCAACCTCCTCCAGGACCTCAAGGCCACCCTCGGCCTGGGACTGGTGTTCATCAGCCACGACATCAACACCGTCCGCTACGTCTCGGACAAGATCGCCGTCATGTACTACGGCCGGATCCTCGAGATGAACACGACGGCGGAGATCTTCAACAACCCCCAGGAGAACTACACGAAGACGCTGCTGTCCGCCGTGCCCTCCCTCCTCGAGGGCTGAGCGCCGCCGCTGCCGGCGCTCGGCCTTCCCCAACCCATCCCAGCAATCAGGAAGAACATCCTCATGGACACCCGCTTCACCGGCGTCATCCCGCCGGTCATCACCCCCTTCACCGCCAGCGGCGACGTCGACTACGACGACCTCGACAAGATCATCGACCACCTCATCGATGGCGGCATGCACGGCCTGTTCGTGCTCGGCTCCTCCGGCGAGGTCGCCTACCTCACCGACGCCGAGCGCGACGAGATCGTCAAGCGGACCGTCGCCCGCGCCGCCGGCCGCGTGCCGGTCCTCGCCGGCGCCATCGACACCACCGCCAAGCGCGTCATCGAGCACGCCAAGCGCGCCGAGGCCCTGGGCGCCGACGGCATCGTGGCGACTTGCCCCTTCTACGCCATCAACGACGAGGAGGAGTTCGCCGCCCACTTCCGCGCCATCGCCGCCGCGGTGTCGATCCCCGTCTTCGCCTACGACGTCCCCGTGCGCCTGGGGGGCAGGAAGCTGTCCCGCGACCTCCTCGTGCGCCTGGGCACCGAGGGCGTCATCGCCGGCGTCAAGGACTCCTCCGGTGACGACGTCGGCTTCCGCCGCCTCGTGGCCGCCAACAAGAAGGCCGGCCACCCCCTGGCCCTCCTGTCCGGGCACGAGCTCATGGTCGACGGGATGCTCCTGCTGGGCGCCGATGGCTTCGTCCCCGGCTACGGCAACGTCGAGCCGCGCCCCTACCGCGAGATGTGGGACGCCTCCCGCGAGGGAGACTGGGCCCGCGTGCGCGACATCCAGGACAAGATCGCCGCCGACTTCGAGACCGTCTTCGCCGTCAAGGGCCGCTCAGGCGACGCCACCGGCATCGGCGCCTTCAAGACCGCCATGGTCGAGCTCGGCATCATCAAGTCCAACAACATGGCCTTCCCGATCAAGCCCCTCGAGGGCGCCAACAAGGAGGCCGTCGTGGCCATCATGAAGGAGGAGGGCCTCATCTAAATGCCCATGGGGCTCGGGTCCGGGCGCGCGCCCGGACCCGAGCCCCCACCCTCCCTCTCCTCTTCCCCGAACGACTGCCCCGCTTCTCCGCCCGCTTCTCCACCGCGCCCGCCCGGGCCGACGACGAAAGGACTCCCATGGCTCCCACCGATGCGTCCGGCCAGGCGCCCGCCCCGGGCGCGCCCAGGGCCAGCGGCGAGGCTGGCTCCCCGGTCGTCGTCGGGCTCGACCTTGGCGGCACCAAGATGGCGGCCGCCCTCGTGGGAGCCGACGGCGCCCTGCTCGGCCCCATCGCCTCCATCCCCACCCCCGCCCACGACGGCCCGGGCGCCATGCTCGACGCCATCGCCTCCCTCGTCATGGAGGCGGCGCGCGCGGGCGCTGCCAGCGCGGGGGAGGGGCCTGGCGGGCCCGTGGCCATCAGCGCGGTGGGCATCGGCACCGCCGGCGTCGTCGACGTCGAGCGCGGGGAGATCGTCTCGGCCACCGACGCCATCACCGCCTGGGCCGGCACGCGCGTCGCCGAGGGCGTCCAGGCCCGCCTGGAGGCAGGGGGCCTGGGCCGCCTGCCCATCCACGTCGAGAACGACGTCGACGCCTACGCGGCGGGGGAGGCCTGGCTCGGCGCCGGGCGCGGCACGCGCTGCGCCCTCATGGTCGCCGTGGGCACCGGTGTGGGCGGCTCCGTCCTGCTCGACGGCGCCCCCCTGCGCGGCGCCCACCACGTCGCCGGGGAGATCGGGCACATGCCCTCCGGCCTCGCCGCGGCCGAGACCTGCACCTGCGGGCGCCGAGGCCACCTCGAGCCCATCGCCGCGGGCCCCCAGATCCACCGCCGCTACCTCGCCGCCGGCGGGGACCCCTCCGCCGCCAACGCCTACGACGTCGAGCAGCGCGCCCAGGCGGGCGACGAGCTCGCCGCGCGCGTCTACCGGGAGGCCGCCGTCGCCCTGGCCCAGGCCATCGCCGGAGTGGCCACCGTCCTCGACCCCGAGCGCGTCATCATCTCCGGCGGCCTGGCCAGGGCAGGCGAGCTGTGGTGGGGCCCTCTGCGCGAGACCTTCGCCTCGGAGATCATCGAGCCCCTGGCCGGCATCGGGATCGTCCCCGCCGAGCTCGGCACCACCGCCCCCATCATCGGCGCCGCCAGGGGCGCCCTCGCCCTCCTCGACTGAGCCGCCAGCGCCCCGCGGCGCCCGGCCTCCGACCGCATCCCACGTCCCGCCCCATGAACGCCCCACGAAAGAAGGCCACGCCATGACCGCCACGAACGAGACCGAGCCCGGCCAGGCCATCCTCGACCGCCTCAAGGGGGGCCTCATCGCCTCCGCCCAGGCCTACCCCGGCGAGCCCATGCGCGACCCCCGCACCATGGACGAGGTCGCCCAGGCCTGCGTGGCCGGCGGCGCCGTCGGGATCCGCGCCCAGGGCCTGGCGGACCTCGCCCTCATCTGCCAGCACGTCGACGTCCCCGTCATCGGTCTGTGGAAGGACGGGCACGACGGCGTCTTCATCACCCCGACCCTCACCCACGCCATCGCCGTGGCCGCCACCGGCAGCCAAATCGTCGCCCTCGACGGCACCCGGCGCCCCCGACCCGACGGGCTCACCCTCGCCCAGACCGTCGAGGGGCTGCGCGCCGCCCGCCCGGGCACCCTCATCATGGCCGACTGCGGATCGGCCGACGACGCCCGCGCCGCGCAGGACGCCGGCGTAGACATCCTGGGCACCACCCTGGCCGGGTACACCGGCGAGCGGCCCAAGACCGACGGGCCCGACCTCGAGCTCGTCGACGAGATCGTCGGCTTCGCCTGTCTGCCGCTCGTCGTCGAGGGGCGGGTCCACACCCCCGCACAGGCCGCCTCCGCCATGGAGCATGGCGCCTTCGCCGTCGTCGTGGGCACCGCGATCACCCACCCCACGACCATCGCCTCCTGGTTCGTCAGCGCCGTGGGGGGAGCCGGCAGGGGCAGTGAGGGCGCCGCCTGAGCGCTCATTGCGGATTCCCAGGTGGGAGGCCATGCCGGGACGCGTGGGGCTCATGGGGCTCGCGGGGCGATTGAGGCGCTGATCTGGTGTGTCATACGCCGAAAATCGGCTCAGCAACTGACAAAACGCCTCACTTGTGCATAGCGTTGCGGCCAGTGGCACCACCCAACCGAGGTGCCGCTCCACGACCGAGAGGCAAGACATGTCCGTCAACCGCACCGAGCTCATCGCAGCCATCGCCGCCAAGACCGATCTGAAGAAGACCGAGGCCGACGCGTTCCTCGCCGCCTTCCAGGACGTCCTCGTCGAGAGTGTCTCGAAGGGCGAGGCTGTCAAGATCACGGGCCTGATGGGTGTGGAGCGCGTCAAGCGCGCTGCCCGCACTGGCCGCAACCCCCGCACCGGTGAGGAGATCCAGATCCCCGCGGGCTACGGCGTCAAGCTGACCGTGGGCTCGGCCCTCAAGAAGGCCGTCGCCGACAAGTGAGCCCGGCCGAGAGGGCTGCGGGACGCGAGAGGCGTCCCTGAGCCGTCCAGATGACCTCAAGGGGTGCGCCACCGAGACGGTGGCGCACCCCTTCTCGTCGCTCCGCGGGAGGAGGCATCGCGGGCGACTTCGTCCGCGTGGACGAGGACCGGTTCGTCGCGCCCCTCGTAGCCTGGTGATATGAGCCAGACAACATCCGGGATCCCCCCGGCCCTTCTCATGGAGGGGCTGTGCAAGGCCTTCGGCCAGAAGATCGCCGTCAACATGCTCAGCCTGTCAGTCCCCACGGGCTCCATCTACGGCGTCGTCGGCCCCAATGGGGCGGGCAAGACGACGACGCTGTCCATGTGCACCGGCCTCCTGCGCCCCGACGCCGGCCGCGCCCTCGTCCACGGCGTCGACGTGTGGGCGGACCCGGCCGGGGCGAAGGCGTGGCTCGGCGTCCTGCCCGACGGTCTGCGCACCTTCGACCGCCTCAATGGCCTCGAGCTCGTCACCTACTCGGGGCTGCTGCGCGGCATGGACCGCGACGTCGTCATCGAGCGGGCCACCGAGCTGCTCCACGTCCTGGAGCTGTGGGACGCGGGCAAGACCCTTGTGGCCGATTACTCCGCGGGAATGCGCAAGAAGGTCCACCTGGCCTGCGCGCTCGTCCACTCGCCCTCCGTGCTCGTCCTCGACGAGCCCTTCGAGGCCGTCGATCCCGTCGCGGCGAGGTCCATCCAGACGATCCTGCGCGACTTCGCTCAGGCCGGCGGCACGGTCGTCATCTCCAGCCACGTCATGGCCACGGTCCAGCGCTTCTGCACGCACGTGGGCGTCATCGGTGCCGGACGGGTGCTGGCCGCGGGCACCACCGACGAGGTCGCCGCGGGGGAGGACCTCGATACCCGGTTCGCCCAGCTCGTGGGCGGCCCGACGACGACGGAGGGGCTGTCATGGCTGCGACCCTCATCCGACTGAGGTGGAGGCTCACCCTCAACGCCGTCACACGGAACGTCTGGACGACGGTCGCCGCTGTCCTCGGCGCGCTGTGGGGGCTCTCGGTCCTGGGCGGGGTGATCCCGGGCTCCGTGCTCCTCGGCGCCAGGGCGGGAACCGGCGACGCGGCCCTCGTCCTCGGCGCGGCTGGCGCCTTCCTGGTGCTGGGCTGGGCGCTCGTCCCCCTGCTCGTCGTGGGTGTGGATTCCACTCTCGACCCACGGGCCATGGCGGCGTGGATCGCCCCCTCGCGCCGCCTCGCCATCGGCCTGGCCACCGCCGGGGCCCTCGGGATCCCGGGGATCGTCACCGGTGGTGTCCTCCTCCTGCCCGCCGTCACGTGGATGGTCGCCGGTCACTGGCTCGCGGCCCTGTTCGCGTTGCTCATGGCGCCGGTGGCGCTGGCCACCTGCGTGCTCCTGTCGCGGATCGTGGTCATCAGGCTCGGGGTCTCGACGACGCGGCGCGGCCGGGATGTCGTCGGGGTCATCGCCACCGTGCTCGTCATCGCGGGGGCGTTGCTCATCAACGTGTTCAACGCGCTCGCGAATCGCGCACAGGGACTGTCCCTCGACGGCCTTCGCGCGGCGGCGCGCGCCCTCGGCGCGAGCCCGCTGGGCTGGACCCTCGCGGCACCCGGGGAGCTGGCGCAGGGCAGGCTCGGGGTCGCCCTGGGCGAGGCGCTCGGGGCGATCGTGCTCGTCGCGCTCCTCGTGCCCCTCTGGGGGCGGGTCGTGGCCCGTGTCATGGCGGGGCCCGCCCGGAGCGCCGGGCGCGCTGACGCCTACGACTCGGCGAGGGTTGAGCGCGGCGGCGCGGGCGAGGCGGGTGCGACCGCGGTCGCGGCGGTGGACCCGCTGGCCTGGCACAAGCGCCTGGCACGGGTCCTGCCGTCTCCCGCGGCCGCCGTCGCCGCGAGGTGCCTGAGGTACTGGCGCGCGGATCCCCGCTATCTCACGCAGGCGCTCAGCGTGGTCCTCGTGCCCGTCATGCTGGCGGTCGTCGGAAGCCTCCACGCCGCCACGGCGGCCTCGACCTCCGGGCGCGACGCCTCCCCGTCGGGTGTGGTGACCATGGCCATCGCGCCCGCGTTCATGGCGATCATCGCGGGCTGGTCCCTCCTGAACGATCTCGGCAGCGACTCCACGGCGCTGTGGTCGCATATCAGCGCCGGTCTGAGGGGCCGTGACGACCGCCTCGGTCGCGTGGTGGCGGCGCTCCTGTGGCAGGTCCCCGCTCTGACAGGGGCGCTCCTTGCCCTCGCCGGGTGGACCGGGCGCTGGGCCATGGTGCCGCTGGTGCTCGGCGCGATGGCGGCGATTCACGGCACGGCGCTGGCATGGTCCTGCGTCGTGGGCACGCTCGTCCTCTGCGAGGTCAACGCCCCTGGGGAGAGTCCCTTGAAGTCGAGGACCTCGGGCACCGTCTTCGTCGCGGGGCTCCAGCAGACGGTGGGACTCCTCGTGGTCCCGCTCATCAGCGCGCCCGTCTGGGGCCCCGCGATCGCGGTGGCCTCGGCGGGAGCGTGGGCCTGGGGCTGGGCCCTGCTCGTGGGCGGGGCCCTCTGGGGCATCGCCGGCGTCGTGGTGGGCGTCGTCGTCGGCGGGCGGATCCTCGATCAGCGTGAGGTTGCGGTTCTCGCCACTATCTCGTCCTGGCCGGGGCATATGGAGGTGCGCTGAGAGGGAGGGCGGGGCCCGTGACAGGCGCGGATGCGGCAGGCTGGCGCTCAGGTGAGGGGAGGGGCGAACGATCTTCGCGATATGACGTCTGATGATCGGACGTCCTACAATTCAATCAGGAGCGCGCAGGCGCCCACCCCGCACGACATCCCACTGATCGAGGAGAGCAACCATGGAGCTCATCGTCCTGGACACCCCCGAGGCCATCGCCGAGCGCGCCGCCGACGCCATCGAGGAGCTGCTGGCCTCCAAGCCGGACGCCGTCCTCGGCACCGCCACCGGCTCCAGCCCCCTGCCCCTCTACGACGAGCTCGCGCGCCGTTGCGCCGCCGGGCGGCTGTCCTTCGCGAGAGTCACCGGCTTCATGCTCGACGAGTACGTGGGGCTGCCCGACGGGCACCCCGAGCGCTACGCCACCTTCATGGAGCGCAACCTGCGCTCCCGCGTCGACATGCGCCCCGGCGCCCTCCACGGCCCGGATGCCCTGACCGACGACCTCCAGGCCGCCTGCGTCGACTACGAGCGCCAGATGGCCGAGGCCGGCTACTGCGACCTGCAGATCCTGGGTATCGGCTCCGACGGGCACATCGCCTTCAACGAGCCCGGCGGTCCACTTGACTCGCCCACGCACGTCGATGTCCTCACCGAGCAGACCCGCCGCGACAACGCCCGCTTCTTCGACGGCGATATCGACGCCGTCCCCACGCACTGCATCACCCAGGGGCTGGGGACGATCATGAGGGCGAGGAAGCTCGTGCTCATCGCGACCGGGGCGGGCAAGGCCGAGGCCATCCGCCAGCTCGTCGAGGGGGAGGTCAGCGCCCAGTGGCCCTGCACTGTCATGCAGAACCACTCCGACGCCCTCGTCCTCGTCGACCCCGCCGCCGCCTCCCTCCTCACCCATTGATCCTCCCTATTACCGAGACCGGGCGAACAGCACCGCGAGATTTTGAATTGCCGGGTGGTTTCGCATCTCGCGGTGCTGTTCGCCCGGTCTCGGCGGAGGGGCGGGGCGGGCGAGTTATCGCACAGGCGGCTGGCTCGGAGCGCGCCGGGGAGCGGGCCTAGACTGGCCGCATGATCCTTCCCCGCATGAGCTCCGATCCTGCTGATCCTGGTAGCCCCGCGGACCCGGGCGCCGAGCCCGGGCGCTCCGTCGGCACGGCCGTCCTGGAGCGCGAGGAGCTGCAGTCCACGGACGACGGCGACGCCGACCGCTTCGCCCACTACGTGCGCAAGGACAAGATCGCCGCCGCGGCCGCCACCGGCCGTCCCGTCGTCGCCCTGTGCGGCAAGGTGTGGACGCCCGGGCGCGACCCGTCGAAGTACCCCGTGTGCCCCACCTGCAAGGAGATCATGGAGTCCATGCGCTCCGGTGATGGCGGCTCCTCAGAGGGCCCGCGCCGCCCGCGGTTCCCCTTCGGCCGAGGCGGTCAGTGAGCCCCGCGCGCGGGAGCCAGGCCCAGCACAACCCGACCCAGCCCTCGATCTTCGCCGCGGAGCACCTCTCCCCGGCCTACCCGCAGCGCGCCGCCTGGGGCACGACGCGCTCCCTGCGCGCCTGGCAGGCCGCCGCCCTCGAGAAGTACATGTCGGCCATGCCGCAGGACTTCCTGGCCGTGGCCACGCCGGGAGCCGGCAAGACCACCTTCGCGCTGCGCATCGCCGTCGAGCTCCTGCGCCTGGGCGAGGCCCACAAGGTCACCATCGTGTGCCCCACCGAGCACCTGAAGTACCAGTGGGCCGAGGCCGCCGCGAAGGTCGGCATCCACATCGACCCCTCCTACTCCAACGGGCAGGGGGCGCTCGGATCGCGCTTCGACGGCGTGGCGCTCACCTACGCGCAGGTCGCCGCCAACCCGGCGCTGCACCGCGCCCGCACCGACTCCATCCGCACCCTCGTCATCCTCGACGAGATCCACCACGGCGGCGACGCCCTCAGCTGGGGCGACGCCATCCGCGAGGCCTTCACCCCCGCCCGGCGCCGCCTGGCCCTGACCGGCACGCCCTTCCGCTCGGACACCGCCCCGATCCCCTTCGTCACCTACGCCGAGGAGGCCGGGGGCATCAAGCGCTCCAAGGCCGACTACTCCTACGGCTACTCCGACGCGCTGCGCGACGGCGTCGTCCGCCCGGTCATGTTCATGTCCTACTCGGGCGAGATGCGCTGGCGCACCCGCGCAGGGGACGAGGTGGCCGCCCGTCTGGGCGAGCCCCTGACCAAGGACCTGGAGGCCCAGGCCTGGCGCACCGCCCTCGACCCCAAGGGGGAGTGGATCCCCGCGGTCCTGGCCGCCGCGGACCAGCGCCTGAGCGAGGTGCGCCGCCAGGTGCCCGATGCCGGGGGACTGGTCATCGCCACCGACCAGGAGCGCGCCCGCGCCTACGCCCGCCAGCTGAGGGCGATCACGGGGGAGTCACCCACCGTGGTCCTCTCCGACGACTCGGGCGCCTCCAGCCGCATCGAGACCTTCGCCGAGTCCACTGACCGCTGGATGGTGGCCGTGCGCATGGTCTCCGAGGGCGTGGACGTCCCGCGCCTGGCCGTCGGCGTGTACGCGACCTCCACCTCCACGCCCCTGTTCTTCGCCCAGGCCGTCGGGCGCTTCGTGCGCTCGCGGGCGCGCGGCGAGACCGCCAGCGTCTTCCTGCCCTCGGTCACCCCGCTGCTGGGCCTGGCCAATGAGATGGAGGTCGCCCGCGACCACGTGCTCGGCAAGCCGCGCTCCAACGAGGACGAGGTCTTCGGCTACCCCGAGGACCGCCTCATCGCCGAGGCCAACAAGGAGGAGAAGGCCTCCGACGACCTCTTCGGCGCCTTCGAGGCCATGAACTCCACCGCCGAGTTCGACCGCGTCCTCTTCGACGGCGGTGAGTTCGGCACCGGCGCCATGGTCGGCTCCGTGGAGGAGCAGGACTACCTGGGCCTGCCCGGGCTGCTCGAGCCCGAGCAGGTGACCGCCCTGCTGCGTGCCCGCCAGGACAAGCAGATCAAGTCCCAGAAGCGCCAGGCCACCGCTGCCGCCCAGCGCCGCGCCAACTCCGGCGTCGACGACGCCCGCAAGCGCGCCGCCGCCCGCAAGGAGCTCAGCTCGCTCGTGTCCGCCTGGGCCCGCCGCTCGGGCCAGCCCCACGGCGCCGTCCACAACGAGCTGCGCCGCGTGTGCGGGGGCCCGGAGGTCGCCCAGGCCACCACCGAGCAGATCGAGAAGCGCGTGGGCACCTTGCGCCGCTGGTTCGTCGGCAAGCGCTGAGGCGGCCAAGGGTCAGGCCCGCGCCCGATACGGCGGAAGGGGCAGACGACGGCGGGCAGCGCCGTCCCTCAAGCGCCGGTCGACGCCCGTCCGCGACCCAGCGCCTCAGCGCCGGGTGGCGGTGCGGCCGTCGAGGTCGAGATAGCGGGTCGGGATCGCGGCGTCGCCGTCGCTGAGCCTCCACGCCTCGTAGGGCAGCTCCGCGCGCGCCACCTGGTGGCGCTCCGCCGCGGCCGCCAGCGCACCGGCGCCCCGGTGCTCCTCCACGATCCGCCCATCGATGACGAGCGGCACCTGCAGGGGGCGCGCCCCCGCCTCCTCCAGCGCCGCCAGGCCCTCGGCCTCGGTGCGCGCCGAGACGAGCAGCTCCTCCGTGGCGGTTCCCGCGCCGTCGATGACGCGCCCTGCCCACTTGCGGCCGCCCACCGTCGACTTGCCGCCCGAGGAGAACTTCGCGACCTCGGCCATCTCGCCGTCGGCCCCCCGGCGCTCCACGAGCTTGTAGACCAGGGCCGCCGTCGGGCGCCCCGAGCCCGTCACGAGCTTCGTGCCCACGCCGTAGGAGTCCACGGGCGCGGCGCCGAGCGCGGCGATCGCGTGCTCATCGAGGTCGTTCGTCACCGTGATCCTCGTCGACGTCGCCCCCAGGGCGTCGAGCTGCGCGCGCACCTTGAAGGCCTCGGCCACGAGGTCGCCGGAGTCCAGGCGCACCGCGCCGAGCTCGCCGCCGGCCGCCCGGGCGGCCTTGACGGCCCGCTCCACGCCCGTGGCGATGTCGTAGGTGTCCACGAGGATCGTCGTGCCCGGGCCCAGCGAGGCCACCTGCGCGGCGAAGGCCTCCTCCTCACTGTCATGCAGGAGGGTGAAGGAATGCGCGGAGGTCCCGACCGTCGGGATCCCGAAGCGCATGCCCGCCTCCAGGTTCGAGGTCGCCGTGAAGCCGCCGATGACGGCCGCCCGCGCCGCCGCGACAGCAGCCTCCTCATGCGCTCGGCGCGCCCCGAAGTCCGCGCAGGGGCGCCCGTGGGCGGCGATCGTCATGCGCGAGGCCGCCGAGGCCACCGCGCAGTCGTAGTTGTAGATCGACAGCGCCAGCGTCTCGATGATGCAGGCCTCCGCGAACGTGCTTTCCACCGTGAGCAGGGGCGAGCCGGCCAGATAGCACTCGCCCTCCGCGTAGCCCCGGATCGTTCCCCGGAACCGGTAGCCGCGCAGGAAGTCCAGCGTGGCGTCGTCGACGACCCCGGTGCGGTGCAGGAAGTCGATCTGCTCGGGGGCGAAGGTGAAGGCCTCGATGGCGTCCAGGAGGCGCCCCGTGCCGGCCACCACGCCGAAGCGCCGGGAGCCTGGCAGCTTGCGGCCGAAGAGCTCGAAGACGCTGTCCCGCTCGGCGGTGCCGGCCCGAAGCGCCGACTGGAGCATGGTGAGCTCGTACATGTCGGTCATGAGCGAGGTCGAGGCCGCGGTGGGCAGCGAGGCGGGCAGAGCGCCGGGCGTGATCGTCATGACAACAGCCTAGTCCCAACGGAATGCGCGCCGCATGCCCGCCACCTCCGGCTACGCTGACAGCATGAGCCCCGCCGTGCCGGTCGCGGAACCGATCATCCAGGCAGATGAGCGCACCAGCGCCCATCGCCTGTGGGCCACTGTCGTCCACGACGACCCCATCAACACCATGGACTACGTCACCTGGGTCTTCGCCAGCTACTTCGGCTACCCCCGCTCCAAGGCCGCCCACCTCATGATGCAGGTCCACATGACAGGCCGGGCCACCGTCTCCCGCGGCGAGCGCCCCCGCATGGAGGCCGACGTCACCGCCATGCACTCCTACGGGCTGCGCGCCACCATTGAGCCACTGGCGGGCCTGCCCGACGGCGGGGGAGAGGACCGATGAGGGCCTTCGCCGCCGTCGACGGCGGATGGGAGAGCCAGCTGGCCGCCTGGGAGCGCGAGGCCCTGGCCGGCCTCCTCCTGCAGGTGGCCACCGTCCTGCGCGCCGACGACGACCACCCCGCCGAGACCTCGGCGGACCTCGCGCTCCGGGCCGAGGCCGCCCTCGCCCGCGAGACCCTCCTGCCCGATGCCTCGGAGGACCCGGAGGTCGCCGTCGCCATCTCCGCCCTCAGGCGCGCGGATCTGCGCGACCTCAAGGACTCCCGGGCGCGCGACGTCGTCGCCGAGCTCCTGGCCCCCTCCGGCTCCGGCGGCGCCGTCCGGGTGGCGGCGGGAGCGGAGGGCGCGTGGCTGGGGGCGCTCAACGACGCCCGACTCCTCCTCGCCCGGCGCCTGGGGATCGATAGCCCCGAGGCCGCTGAGGCGATTCACTCCCTCGCCGACTCGGCGCCTGGCAGGGACGCGGATCCGCAGGTCAGGGAGCGACATGCGGCGGCGATCCTCTACACGATGCTCACCTGGTGGCAGGAATCACTGGTCTCAGGGCTCCTCGGGGACTGAGCGCCGCATAGTCTCGGGTCCATGAATGACGCCGCCATCGGAATGTTCGACTCCGGGGTCGGCGGGCTCACGGTGGCGCGCGCCGTCCTGGATCAGCTCCCGGGGGAGAGGATCCTCTACATCGGCGACACCGCGAACACCCCCTACGGGCCGCGTCCCATCGACGAGGTGCGCGCCCTCGCCCTGGGGGTGATGGACGAGCTCGTCGATTCCGGCGTCAAGCTCCTCGTCATCGCCTGCAACACGGCGTCGGCGGCCGTGCTCCACGACGCCCGGGCCCGCTACACCCTTGGCAAGGGCGTGCCGGTCATCGAGGTCATCCACCCCGCTGCCCGCGCTGCGGCCCGCGTCACCCGCAACGGGCGCATCGGCCTCATCGCCACCCAGGGCACCGTGGACTCGCGCGCCTACTCCGACGCCCTCAGCGCCGTCCCGGGCGTCGAGCTCATCAGCCAGGCGTGCCCGCGCTTCGTGGAGCTCGCCGAGCGCGGGATCACCACCGGCCCCGAGGCGCTCGGCGTCGCCGAGGAGTACCTGGCGCCGATGCGCGACGCCGGGGTCGACACCCTCATCCTCGGCTGCACGCACTACCCGCTGCTCGTGGGCCCCATCTCCTACGTCATGGGGGAGGACGTGCGGCTCGTCGCCTCCTCCGATGAGACGGCCAAGGACGTCTACCGCGCCCTCGCCGCCGGCGACCTCCTCCGCGACCCCGCCGCCCCCGCCCCCCGGCACGACTTCCGCTCCACGGGGGACCCGGAGGCCTTCGCCGTGCTCGCCCGCCGCTTCCTCGGCCCCGAGGTCGGCGAGGTCTCCCGCGCTGGCCACCCGGCGCCGTCGGCGCGGCCGGCGGAGCGCACCGAGCAGTCAGCGCAGTCTGAGCAGGCCGTGCCCGTCCCCGCCGCGTCTGACGAGGAGAGCGCATGAGGCTCACGATCATCGGCTGCTCCGGCTCCATGTCGGGACCAGGCTCCTCCGCCTCCTCCTACTTGGTGCAGGCCAGCGGCGGTGACCCCCTGGGCCCGGTCGGCGCCGAGCACACCTGGTCCGTCATCCTCGACCTCGGCCCGGGCTCGATGGGACGCCTCCTCAACCATGTGGACCCCGCCGACCTCGACGCCATCTGCATCTCCCACTGCCACGCGGACCACATGGTCGACCTCGTCGGCATGCACGTCTACCGCCGCTGGAACCCCACCGGCCCGCTTGGCCCCGTCCTCACCCTGGGCCCCTCGAACCTGCTGGAGCGCCTGCGCGGCGTCGACGGCACGGAGAAGACCGACGAGGACTACCGCACCGAGTTCGATGTGCGCACCGTGACACCGGGACGGCCCGTGCGCGTCGGCCCCATGACGATCACCCCCTACACGGCGCTCCACCCGGTGGAGGCCTACGGCTTCCGCATCGAGGGGCCCAGCGAGGATGGATCGCGCATCGTCACCATGGCCTTCACCGGTGACACTGACTCCTGCGAGGGCATGACCGCCATGGCCGAGGGCGTCGACCTCCTCCTGTCGGAGGCCGCCTTCGTCGAGGGCGGGGAGGCCGTGCGCGGCATGCACCTGACAGGGCTGCGCGCCGGCGAGCTCGCCGCCGAGGGGCGCGTGGGGCGCCTCATCCTCACCCACATCCAGCCCTGGACGGACCCCGCCATCCCGCTGGCCGAGGCGCGCCGCGCCTACTCGGGCCCGGTGGACGCCGCCATGAGCTCGATGGTGTGGGAGCTGTGAGCGAGCGCGGGACCACTGCCGCGGGCGCCTCCGCGGGCGAGGGCGATCCCGCCTCCCCGGCTGCCGGGACGGGGAGCCTCATCGACTGGGCCCCCGCCGTCCCCGACGGCGCCGACTGCCCCTGGACCCGTGACCGGCTCACGCGCTGGTGGCTCGTCCTGCCCGCCGATGCGCTCGGGGCCGCCGCGGTGGCCGTGCTGGGCGCCGCTGGGGCGCATGAGCTCGCCGCGATCCCGACGGCGCTGGCGCAGGGGGTCACTGCAGTTGCCATCGCGTGGGTGGTTGCCTGGGTGCTGGTGCGCGGGCGAGAGCACCACCTCGAGCGGCCCTGGCCGGAGGGCGGCGCCGTCGTCGCCCTGACATGGGTCGCCTGGACGATCATGCGGGCGGCCGCCCGCGGCGGCGCGGGGCTCGTGTCATGGGGTCTCATGACGGGCGTGCTGCTCGTGGCGGTCCTCATCGGCTGGCGGTGGCTCTACGGCTTCGGCAAGGCGCACGAGTCGCTCACCCCCAAAGGCATCCAGCGCCGCCTCGACGCCTCCCAGTTATTGGGGGAGGCGATGAGTGAGGAGGTCGGCGAGGATGGGCGCTAGGGCTCGGAAGGCCTGGCCGCGGTGCGAGATCGCGTTCTTCTCCGCCGGGCTGAGCTCGGCGCTCGTGCGCCCGGCCGCCCCCGGCTCGTCCTCACTGGCGGGCACGAAGATCGGGTCGTAGCCGAAGCCCCCCTCGCCGATCGGCTCCGTGATGAGCCGCCCCTCCATCGAGCGCTCGATGACCTCCTCGCTGCCCGCGCCGCCACCCTCCCCGGGGACGACGAGGACGGCGGCGCAGGTGAAGCGCGCGGTCCGATGCGGATCCGCGACGGCGCTGATCTGGTCCAGGAGGAGGCGCAGGTTGGCCTCGTCGTCGCCGTGGCGGCCGGACCAGCGGGCGGAGAAGATCCCCGGCGACCCACCGAGCACATCCACGCACAGCCCGGAGTCGTCGGCGACGGCGGGCAGCCCGGTGGCCCGCGCCAGCGCGCGCGCCTTGATGAGGGAGTTCTCCGAGAAGCTGAGTCCGTCCTCGACCGGCTCGGGCGCGCTCAGCTCGGCCGCGGAGATGATCGCCTCCGGCGCGAGCCCGGGCACGAGCGGCGCCAGGATCTCCCGCAGCTCGGCGAGCTTTCCGGGGTTATGGGTGGCCAGGACGAGGCGGGCGCCATCCGGGACCTCGACGGCGGGGGAGCCCACGGACTGCTCGCCGCTGGGAGCCACGCCCATTGTCAGGCCCCCGTGCCCGACGAGACCGTCATAAGCCCGTCGGCGCGCTCTGCCAGCGCCTGGCGCTGGAGCTCGGCCAGCTCGGCGTTGCCCGCGGCGGCCAGGTCGAGCAGGGCGCCGAGCTCGTCGCGGTCGAAGGGGGCGTGCTCAGCGGTGCCCTGGACCTCGATGAAGCGGCCGTCGCCGGTCTGGACGACGTTCATGTCGGTCTGGGCGCGCACGTCCTCCTCGTAGGGCAGGTCGAGGCAGGGGACGCCGTCGATGATGCCGACGCTGATGGCGCTCAGTGAGTCGGCGAGCACGGGCCGCCCGGCGCGGGGCTTGATGAGGCCGCGCTCGGTGCCCCAGGCGACGGCGTCGGCAAGGGCGATGTACGCCCCCGTGATGGCGGCGGTGCGGGTGCCGCCGTCGGCCTGCAGGACGTCGCAGTCCAGGGCGATCGTGTTCTCGCCCAGGGCACCGACATCGATGATGCCGCGCAGGGAGCGGCCGATGAGGCGGGAGATCTCGTGGGTGCGGCCGCCGACCTTGCCGCGCACGGACTCGCGCCCGCTGCGCTCGGATCCGGCACGGGGGAGCATCGCGTACTCGGCGGTCACCCAGCCCTCGCCGCTGCCCTTGCGCCAGCGCGGCACGCCATCGGTGAAGGAGGCGGCGCACAGCACGCGGGTGCGCCCGAAACTGATGAAAACGCTGCCCTCGGCGTGGTCGAGCCAGCGGCGGGTGATGGTGACGGGGCGCAGCTCGTTGGTCGCGCGCCCGTCCTTGCGGGTGAAGCCAGTCGTAGTCACACGGAACAGGCTACCGGGCCGGAGCCGCGCCCGCGCCAGGGCAGTACACCTGGGCAGCATCAATCCGAACAACTGGCTACCCCTGCTCGCCTTCCGCAAGCGTCTCATCGAGGGTGAGGTTGCTCCGGAGTCGAGCACGGCTAGCGTAGCGCCTACGTCAGAAGCAAGCGAGACCACTGCAGCCCGCGGTATCCGCAAGACAGCCTGCCGTCCGATCAGCGCTGCGAAGAAGCAGCAGATCCTGAGCCTTGAGCCCACCGGCATGTCTGCCCGCGAGATCGCTGCCCAGGTTGGTGTCACTGAGTCCACCGTCCGCGCCACGTGCCGCCAAGCCAAGCAACCACCCCGCCGCAAGCGACGCTTCACGGACGACGACCTCCGGCGTGCTCAGCAGCTCTACGCCCAGGGCCGCACCTACATCGAGATCGGGCTGGAGCTTGGCTTCGGCCGGGATACGGTGAGCAAGCATCTGGTAGCGGCACAGGCTTGACTGATGGCTGGGGGAGTGGAGACAGACAGAGTCAGTACGCCACTACTTGTCTTCTCTCGTTGCCGCCGCAGGTTGGGCCCGGCAAGTACTTTAGCGTTGCTAGCAGTTCTGATTCTCGTAGAAGGTGAAGTCGGAACGAACACGAATACACCACAAGATCCGTCTGCGTACCCTGCCAGCGGTGATCAGTATTCGACGTGATTCCGGAAATTACTATTGACATCGCCAAAGAAAAGCATATAATCATAACCAGACACAGGCCGACACCGTGTCGCCAGGATCTCCGGCGGGTGGTTTCTAAGCCACACAGCGGGAGATTTTCATTTGGTGAGCTTTAACGCGGCTTCCTATCAAAGACTGACATGAAGTCCTTGCGGCTGGTGCGCTTGTCTTCCTTGACCTGCACGCAGAAGTAGGCGCCGTCTTTCGTGGCACCGTAGAAGCGGTGTAGAATAATGTTGAGATCGTCTGTCCGAAAAATAGTATCTGGTGAGATTTGGGAATTACGAAGCAGATCAAGCGCTGCTTTGTAGAACTTGAGCCGTTTCCGCCGTTCCTTTGGGTGCTTCTGCATCAGGTGAGTCCAAAATACGTCGAGAAAGATCTTGCTGCTATTGAAATATTTCGACCTCACATATGGTTGCCGTTTGCTCAATTGTGCGACGACATGATACTCGGCTCGAGCTCGCTTTAATACTTCATCATAAGATGATCCGGATAAACGCGGATATTTTGATGTATAGACTTGCATTACTCCAATCAGTATACGATGATTGTGAAACTATGGGAAGTCGTTGAGTCTTGTATATACCGAGCAGCGCCGATACTTCCAAATGAAACCGGAACAATATTCGTGACCAAACTGAGATAAATAGCGGAGTAGATAGTGGTAAGTAAGCGTATAATATGTGCAGCAGGTGCTTTGGCTGTCTGATGCATTCGAAAGTAGTTCAGACGCCATGTTGCGCCTGATTACTAAATGAGGAGAAACATGAAGAATCCAGAACTCATCACCGCTGATGATCTCAACGTCTGGCCAGATAAGGATGCTCGTGATGCGCAGGAGAACTTTCCGCTCCTCATCCGGCATCTCTTGCTAAACACGCCAGGCGTGTCGGCGGTATCAGTGCGTGCGGGCAACGGCGTGAGGGAGCCTGGCTACGACGGAATTGCGCAATTGGATGAACCGGTCTCTGTTCTGCCATCAGGATCACTACGATTTGAGTTTGGCACCAATGAAGATATCGACACCAAAGCGTCAAAAGACTATCGTAAGCGAGCCAAGAAGGATGATGCCGCCAACTATGTCTTCGTGTTTGCGACTCCTCGACGCTGGAGTGGAAAAGATAAGTGGCTAGAAAAGCGGCGACGTGAAGGAAAGTTCGCTAATGTGTGGGCACTCGATGCTGATGATCTGGAAGCGTGGCTGGAGACGTCGCCATCTTCGCATTACTGGATTTCTGAACACCTTGGCAAGCAGCCTGATGAGGCGCAAACGCTCGAGCAGTGGTGGGACAGTTTTCATCAGGCGACTCATCCGGAGTTGCCGCTCAGCATGTTTACAGCTGGGCGAGAATCGACTCGAGACGCACTCCGAGAGCTGCTTGCCAAAGCGCCGCGAACCATCACGATTCAGGCGGACTGGCGTGACGACTGCCTCGCCTTCATATACGCGAGTCTCGCGGCCGACGCTGAGAATCAACTGGATGCTCTTGACCAGTCAGTCATCATCGTTAAGTCTGTAGGCGTTTGGAATCGAATTTCTCGGCAGGCCGGGAAGTCAATCCTGATTCCGGCAGTCGATGCTGCTGAAACGAAGCTAGCGATTGACAATGGTCATCACGTGATAAAAATTGTTGACCGTGAGCAAGTTGTGTATGGAAAGGTGGACGTAGAGCTGCCGCGTGTATCGCGACCCGACGTGCAGTCATTGCTCAATGACTGTAGTGTCAACTTCCAAAAGGCGGGATATCTTGCTGGGCTTGCCCGGCGGAATATGCCGTCGTTTGTCCGAGCATTAACGCGTGACGCAGCGATCCAGACGCCTACGTGGGCCACCGATACCTCAGCGCCAATGCTGGCGGCGCTGACACTCGTTGGTGCGTGGGATGCTAATAATGAAAAGGATACGCAGGCGATAGCGGCGCTGGTCGGTAGTGACTACGATACGGTGACGTCGCTCTGCCAGCAGCGTTCTGGCGGAAACGACCCTGTGATGAGCCAATCTGGCTCGGCCTGGCGATTTGCTTCCCTTGAAGAAGCATTTCGTTGCCTGTCGTCGAAGATCACAGATGGCGTCATAGAGCGGTGGAAGCAGATGACGCTTGATGTCTTGGGTGAGGCCAATCCGTCATATGGCTTGAACCCACTAGAAAAGGTTGAGCAGCAGCTCAATCATCCCACGTCGCAGGTGCAGTACTCGGAGGAGCTGAAGAGCGGCATTGCCCGGAGTCTCTCGATGCTTGGCTCTATTGAGGGAGACGATGCGCAGTCACGTAAATTGACCAGTAGTGCTGCTGAAGTCGTTAACCGACTGCTTAGTCAGGCGGTAAAAGACGATACTGGTCGTGTCTGGAACCTGATAGGGCCACGGCTGCGATGTTTTGCAGAAGCCGCACCGCAGCAGTTCATTGATGTCACAATAAACAACCTGAAGCAAGACTCCTCCTCGTTGCTGCGAGCATACTATGCAGATAGTAACGATATACTGTTTGGTGATCCTTGGTTCCATCCTCACTTGCTGTGGGCGCTCGAGGTATTGGCGTGGTCGGAAGACTACTTCGACGACGCTATCGAGTGTCTAACTTTGCTTGCCGCTAATCGAGTGGATGACAAACAGTGCGGCAATCGGCCTGATAAGAGCCTCGCAGCCATACTATGCGGTTGGGCTAATTTCACGACGGTGCCGTCTGGTGAGAGGCTTGCCGCGCTTGATTCTATAAAACGGATGTCGTCAAGTGTTGGGTGGGATCTTCTGTTCGCACTATGGCCCGATTGGACGACAATCACGCCGACTCGCACGCCACGTTTCCGTGCAGATTGGTGCCCGCTCACCGACGCACCAGTGTTGCAGCGCGATTGGGGTGAGTATCGGCATGGCCTCGTCGAGCGTGCGCTCAGCTGGAGCGGTATGACAGCATCTAACCTTGAGCGGTTGGTCAATCATATCAATCGGGGCATATTGTCGGAAGACAGGACGAAGATTATCGATTACTTCGGTGAGTTGGCGTTCTCGACTGAGTATAATGACGACGATCGCTACTTAGTATGGCACACGTTGCGTCAGCTAGCTACCAGCCATTATCACCACAGGGCTGCGGAGTGGTCGCTGCCGGAAGAAGAAGTCGATCGCCTTTTGGAGTTGTCTGACAGATGGAAGCCGACCTCACCTGTCCTACGGCACCTCTACTTGTTCAATCATGATCCTGGTCTGCTCGATTGTGCACTGCACCGCGACATTGATGACTACGATCAAAAGGTGGAGGCACGTCGGCAAGAGGCACTTGGTGAGATACTCGCGGGGCCGCACGCTATCGACGACCTTGCTCTGCTTGCGTCGAGGGCAGTTGCGTCATTGGTGCTAGGATGGATGCTGGCAGATCGGCAGGAGCTCAATTTCTGGGACATCGCGTACTGGACGGACAGTTCTGACAGGAAGCTGGTAACTGTCATGGATGGCTACTTGTGTCGATCACTAGACCAACGTGGTGCGTCTTGGCTGCAGGCTGTGCTTGACGATTCAAGGCTCACTACCGCGCAGCGTGCTGCTGTCCTGCGCTGCGTGCCGGCTGAGTGGGACTATTGGGAGGTTGTTGCGCGCAATCAGGACGACAAAAATGCGTACTGGAAAACTGCTGAGATGCGGGTACTGCCACCGAATCACATGCGGTATGCGATTGAGCGGCTGGTTGCGTGTGGGCGGGCGTGGGATGCGATCGACAGCGTGTCGTTGTCGATTCGCTCCGCCAAGCAAGAGGGCGTTAAGACTGACTTGACGGCAGATGTATTAATCGGCCTGCTTCACATCGCATGCACTCAAGAGTCGGCCAAGATCTCCTCGCTGTCATATGAGGTCGGTCAGGTGCTCGATCATATTGTTGAGCTAAAAGCTGATCAGGTAGATGTTGCAAGGCTAGAGATTTTGTTTTATCGGCTCATTGGCAATTATCGAGAGCCGATAGTTCTCCATCACACTCTTGCGACTGAATCCCACTTGTTTGTCAGGCTTATGGAGGTGGCGCATCGGAGAGAAACTATGCTCGGGATGGATCGCAGTGCGTCATTTCGCATAGCTATGAGCGTGCTCGATGGCTGGCGTGGCTGCCCAGGTATGATGGCGGATGGGGAGATCGATGCGGTGGTGATGCAGCAATGGGTCGAGACTGGGCGGAAAGGGTTGGCTGCTGCCGAGCTTTCGGATATAGGTGACTACGAAATCGGTGGACTTCTCGCCAACAGTCCAGAAGATGAGAATGGGACGTGGCCGTTGCCAGCTGTTTGTACACTCATCGACGAAGTCAGAAGCGAGAATCTTGATGAAGGCTTCATCGCCGGGATGTGCCGCGGCCTCATGTCGAGCGTGCGCGGCGTCTACGACGGTGGACAACAAGAACATGAGAGCGCACAGCGCTACCGCACGTTGAGCAAGCAGATCCGATCGACATCGTGGCACACAGCTCGACTACTGAAGAAGGCGGCTGACCGGTACGAGAAGAGAGCAGCAGAGGAAGACGACCAAGCTGAGGCACGGCAGGACGCGCTGTAGAAACTCGCTGGCTGTCGTTCGTCGGGATCGGCGCAGTGCTGTAGGAGCGCTGCGCCGATCCTTTCTTCTACACCTCCAACCCACTTACCAACCCACCAGCGTCGGTGTCGAGGGCGTGGGCGATGCGGAGGATGTTGTGGAGGCTGAGGTTGCGTTGGCCGCGTTCGACCTGGCCAATGTACGACCAGTGCAGGGTGGTGCGCTCGGCCAACTTCTCCTGCGACAGGCCCAGCTGCTCGCGGCGGGTGCGCACACGCCGGCCGAACTCACCGGTGGCTGGTGAGAGCGGCGGCTTGCGGTCGGTGGGCACGGCTCCATCTCAACCGGCCGAAGACTCCCAATCCAGAGACTATGTATCTCAGGACGATGTATCCTGAGGTTGTCTGTAGCGGTTGAGCAGGTGAGGAGGTGAGCCTGATGGACGGCGGAAGCTGACTATCCCTCGGAACTAGCCCTCTCTCGAGGAGGCGACTGCCTCAGGCTGCTCAGTCTGGGGCAGCTCGTCGTTCAGTGTTCAGGTGAAGGCAACGCCGGAGCCTGGCATGAGCCAACCAGCCGACTCGAGGGCGATGACCTTGCCTGGTACCGCGTCTGGCATACGGGTGACGCGAGCCGCTTGAGCGGTGGCTACGGTGTCGCTGACGCGCAGGTCGGCGATGGTCGTATCGCTGTAGTCCAGATGTACCGACAGGTCTCGGGTGGGTTGAGCGACCTCGAAGAAGAGACGGTGACCCCATCGCGGCACCACTGTGCGGATTACTTGGCGGATACGGACTGGCTGACCTTGTACTGCGTCCTCATCAAGGCTGACGCTGTAGGTCTGGCCTGTCTTGCGGCTGCTGCGACGAATCGTCTGTGATCGTCCGTCTACCGTCAGCTCGAGGAGCTCATAGGAGGACCGGCTGGCTGAGTCAACGCCTGGACGGTTCTGGAGAAGCCATGCTGCCGTGGCCGGCGTATCGGCGAGTAGTTCGTTGTACTCATCCTGGTCAGACACACAAGCGAAGCGGCGGGTAGCACTGCTGGGCACGGTGGTATACTCCCACTCCACGGTGACGTCGAGCAGAGGAGTCCTGCGGTACTCCTCTCTACTGCAGTAGAGAGCCGAACGCGCACCGCCACGTCGTACCACCGCTCAGCAGCGCGGATGGCTTGGTCGCGGATATCGCGGTAGATCTCGCGGGCGAACTGCTCATCACCCAGGCGCAGGGCCATCACGTTGGCGGCGATGTCGTCCAGCAGCTCCGGCGTGGCCACACGCTTCAAGTCATCAGGATGGATGGCGAAGCCCTCCACCACCGCATCACGCATCGCCGGAGCCTCTTCGCGGATGATCTGGCGGAAGCGGGCCATCGTGTGCGCCTCCTGGTCTCTCCGGAAGGTGTACTCGAAGAACGTCGACAGTAGTCCTGCACCAAACAGCGTCCCACCCAGCTCACCCAGCGGCAGGGCGTGCAGCCACTGCCAGTCGCCCAGCCGCATTGGTGTCACCCACGCGTTGAGCATCATGAGGAGGATACCGGCCAGGGTGAAGGAGACGGCCAGGAGGGCGGCCTTGAGCCGACGGAGGCGGTGGTGGGGAGAGGGACTAGTATTGGACATTACTATGAAATAGTATAACAAAGTTCCGAACAATGATAAATTAATCAACCTAAGGGTGGTGATTGGTGACTATTCTCCTGCCAGTAATCGGGCTCTTCACATTTGAGGGTGTTGTCGGGGTCTGAATTTGCCTGCTTCTAGGAGG